>Ga0100379_10002308_pt1 | contig 18224 bp, 15 predicted proteins | sample CryGeymeta201503_FD_80418 | JGI IMG/M metagenome (GOLD analysis project Ga0100379, IMG submission 80418) | Groundwater microbial communities from Crystal Geyser aquifers in Utah, USA - Crystal Geyser metaG 2015-03 | ecosystem: Environmental > Aquatic > Deep subsurface > Groundwater | place...
GCCGGTAGCGCTCGCCCCGCCCGAGCCGGCGCCTCCCCCCGCATCGCCCGCGCTCGGGCGCGGTGTGCCCGCCGAGACCGTGCTGACGCTCTTGCACACACGCTTGATTCCGCCCGCGCGCGCCTGCTTCCGGCAAGACCGCGCCGGACGCGAGGACTACGCCGTGCGCGCCGAGTTCCGCTTTCGCCTCCAAGATCGCGAAGTGGTCGAGGCGGGCATCACGGGCGAGCTCCCGGACTCCCTGCGTCGTTGCCTGCTGAACACACTCTTCACGCTCGAGGTGCCGAGCTTCCGTGGCGCCGTCGTCGTGACCTACCCCCTGCGCACCGTGCCCGTCGGCCCGGCCATGACCCTCGAGCTCCTGCCCGAGGTCGCGCGGGACGTCGACGGCGTGCTCGGTCCAGCGCCGACCACGTCGGAGGTCGAGACCTCGCCCTGACGTCGTCGCGAGCCGCCAGCGGTCGTGCCGGAGCCATGTCGAACTCGCGCCCTTCAGGTGCTGAGGCCCCGGGGGTCGTCGGAGCAGTGCGAATACAGGAATGCCCAGGGCGACCTCATGAAGTGTGGCCCCTGGCAGCGTCGTGCCGTGTGCACCGCCGGACACTGATCGCGCGGCCTACGCTGAGCTGTCGCGCAACGCGGATCCGGCCTGCGGCGCCATCAGCGCATCCTGCTAGCATCGCGCCGTGGACTTCCGACTCGTCTTGATCGAGTTGGCCGAGAAGATCGGTCTGCTCGCGACCGCGGGGCTCGTCACCGTGTTGGTGGGGCCTCTGCGCGGGCGACTGCTCGGCGTGGGTCGACCTCGGGACCGCGTGGTGGCGGTGATCTTCGGCGTGGCCCTCTCCATGTGGGGCGCGAAGCTCGGGCAGGTCTGGCTCGGCTATCACGTCAACACGCGCGCCATCGGGGTGTTGATCGCGGCCATCCTGGGCGGCAGCCGCGCGGGCGCCACGGCGGGCCTGCTGGCGGGGCTCTTCTACGTCTTCCGCGTGGAGCCCGACGCGGGTCTGTGGGGCGTGCTCTCGAGTGTGCTCGACGGCCTGTTGGCGGGGCTGGTCGTGGAGCGGCGCCCGGAGGCCTTCGTGGGCTGGCGCGCCTTGCCCACCGCACTGAGCGTGCAGGTCGCGGAGGGGATCTTGGTGCTGAGCGCCCAGCTCATCGTGGGCAGCCCCAATCAGAACCTGCAGGCGTGGCCGGCGATCTTCGTGCAAGCCTTGGGCAGCGCCGCGGGCCTCACGCTCTTCGTGATGGTGGCGCGCCTCGTGCTCTCGCGAGAGGAGGCTGCCGTGCAACTGGTCGAGGCGCGGGCGGCCGCGGACGCGCTCGCGCTGTCGGCGCTGCGCAGCCGGCTGGAGCCACACTTCCTGTTCAACGCGTTGAACACGCTGCGCGCCAGCATCCGCAAGGATCCCGAGCGAGCCCGCGCCTTGGTGGACAACCTCGCCGACCTCTATCGCTATCTCTTGAACCACCCCGAGGACGCGCGCTTGACCGAGGAGGTCGAGCACGCTTGCTCCTATCTCGCCATCGAGGAGGCGCGGTTCGAGCCGGGCCGGCTCGAGATCTCCCTGCACGTGGATGAAGAGGCAGGCGGGGCCGAGGTGCCCGCGCTGCTGCTGCAGCCCTTGGTGGAAAACGCCGTCAAGCACGGGGTGGCCGCCCATGACGGACCGGGCAAGGTGGTGGTGCGTGCCCAGCGCGTGGACCAGACGCTGCGCATCGAAGTCGAGAATCACCATCAGGGGCGCCACCTGGGTACGCCGCCGCGCGGGAACGGCATCGCGCTGGCCACGTTGCGCGAACGGCTGGCCAAGCGCTTCGGAGATCGGGCATCGTTGGAGCTCAGACCACTCCCCGACGGGATGTGTGCCTGCGTGGAGATCCCCTGGCTCGCCAAGGCGGAGCTGGATACGATCGGGCGACCGACGAAGAAACTCGGGGGTAGAGAATGAACGTGGCCCGCACGACGATTCGGGCCGTGGTGGTGGACGATGAGCCACTGGCACGGGATGAGCTGACCTTCCTGCTGGAGGAATGTGGTGGGGTCGAGGTCGTGGGCGCGGCGCGCAACGCGGCGGCGGCGCTCGAGATCTGCGAGGAGCATCGTCCCGACGTGGCCTTCGTGGATCTGCGCATGCCGGGTCCCGACGGGATCGCGCTGGCGGAGGCCCTGCGCGGGCGCCTGCCCAGTCTGGCCGTGGTGGTCGTCTCGGCCCACGACGACGGCGCCATCCGCGCCTACGAAGCGGACGTGCTCGACTACCTGCTCAAGCCCGTGCGCCTCGAGCGCCTGCGCTGCACCGTGGAGCGGGTCCGTGGCCGCACGCCGGCGAACGTGGTGCGACCGGACGAGGCGCTGACCCGCCTCGCGGTGCGACGCAAAGGCGCCTACGTCGTGGTGGACGTCGCCGACGTGATCTACTTCGAGGTGAGAGACGAGCTGGTGTGGGCGGTGACGGAGTTCGACCGCTTCGCCCTCGACCTCACCCTCGCCGCGGTGGAGGCGCGCGTCCCCGACGGGTTCTTCCGCTGCCATCGCGGCGTGCTCGTGCGCCTCGAGAAGATCCGCTGCATCGAACCGAGCGGCGCCGGGAAATTCGGCCTGCTGCTCGACCACCCAGACGAAGTCCGAGTCCCCCTGGCCCGCGAGCGCGTGAAGTCGCTGCGTGAACAGATCCCATTCACGGGCTGACGCCGCTTGACGACCGAGAGTCGCCCTCCCATACTGCGCGCCTCATTCAGGCTGAATAGTTAACGATTCCCCTGCCGGCACTCCCCGGCGTACCCACGAGAGTACCCTGATGGCGCTCCTTCCCGACCGCAAATCCGAGCTCGTCACCGAGTTCCAGCAGCACCCCACCGACACCGGTTCCCCTGAGGTCCAGATCGCGCTTCTCACGGAGCGGATCCAGTACCTGACCGAGCATTTCAAGACGCACAAGCTGGATCACCATTCCCGCCGCGGTCTGTTGAAGCTCGTCAGCCGCCGGCGTCGCTTGCTCGACTATGTTCGTGGCAAGGACGTGAACCGATATCGCAAGGTCATCACGGCCTTGGGTATCCGGAAGTAAACCAACCCATCTACTCGAGGGGTCGGCAGTTGGCTGCCTGCCCCTCGGTGTCCAGAAGGCGGTGACTCATGTCACCTGCCTGCAATCGCGAGCTACGTCGGGATGGTCCCGAGTACCCACGAAGATCTGGCTGAGTGGATGGTGTGGATCGTTCGTTCTTCGCTTCGAGCGCTCGTCCCCCCCTGGGGTCGAGGGTTGGAACCGAGGACCGAGCCCCGCTCTCCGCCTGGCCAGCGCCGATCCGGCGCGCCGCCGGAGATGAGAGAGCGAACATGCATATCAAAGAATCCGTCAAAATCGGGGACAAGACCGTCACCCTCGAGACGGGCCGTATCGCCAAGCAGGCGGGCGGCTCCATCATGATCACCTGTGGCGAGACGATGGTTCTGTGCACCGTCTGCGGAACCACCGAGTCGCGTCCCGGCCAGAACTTCCTGCCGCTGACGGTCGACTACATGGAGAAGACCTACGCTGCGGGCAAGATCCCCGGCGGCTTCTTCAAGCGCGAAGGACGCCTGCGCGAGCACGAGATCCTCACCTCGCGCCTGATCGACCGGCCGTTCCGTCCGCTCTTCCCCGAGGGCTATCGCAACGAGATCCAGATCGTCACCACCGTGATGTCCTCGGACATGCAGAACCCGGCCGACGCCCTGGCCGTGACCGGTGCCTCCGCCGCGTTGCACCTCAGCGCGGTGCCGTGGGCCGGCCCCGTCGCCGGCGTGCGCGTCGGTCGCGTGAACGGCGCGTTCATCGCCAACCCGACCTACGACGAGCTCAAGGAGTCGGACCTCGACATCATCATGGCGGCCTCGAAGGACGCCGTGGTCATGGTCGAAGGCGGCGCCAAGGAGATCGGCGAGGATGATCTGCTCGCCGGCATCGAGTTCGGCCATCAGGCCGTTCAGGGTGTGCTCGCGCTGATCGAGAAGATGCGCGAGGCCGTGGGCAAGGAGAAGTGGATCTTCGAGACCGCCAAGCGCGACGAGAAGATCGACGCCCGCGTGAAGGACGTCGCCCTCGACAAGATCCAGGGCTGCTGCAACATCGCCGAGAAGTTCGCCCGCTACGGCGGTTTCAAGGCCGTGAAGAAGGAGACGGTCGCCGCCCTCGCCGAGGAATTCCCCGGCCAGGAAGACGACATAAAGGCGGCCTACGAGGACCTCCAGTACTACACGATGCGCAGGCAAGTCGTTCACGACAAGCGCCGCGTGGACGGCCGTGATCTCACGACCGTGCGCCCGATCAGCATTCAGCCCGGCCTGCTCCCCCGCGTGCACGGCTCCGCCCTCTTCACCCGCGGTGAGACCCAGGCGATCGTCACGGCGACGCTCGGAACTCGCAGCGACGAGCAGAAGATCGACGGCCTGGTGGATGAGTACTGGAAGGGCTTCATGCTCCACTACAACTTCCCCCCCTACTCCGTCGGTGAGTGTCGCTTCATGCGCGGCCCCGGCCGCCGCGAGATCGGTCACGGCCACCTCGCCGAGCGCGCCCTCGAGGGCTTCGTCCCCTCCAAGGAGGAGTTCCCCTACACCATCCGCATCGTCTCGGAGATCACCGAGTCGAACGGCTCGTCCTCCATGGCGTCGGTCTGCGGCGGCAGCCTCGCGCTGATGGACGCGGGCGTGCCCATGAAGTCCGCGGTGGCTGGCGTGGCCATGGGCCTGATCGCGGAAGACGGCGAGTTCGCCGTGCTCACGGACATCCTCGGCGACGAGGACCACCTCGGCGACATGGACTTCAAGGTCTGTGGCACCACCGAGGGCATCACGGCCATCCAGATGGACATCAAGATCCAGGGACTGGCCCGCGAGATCATGCAGAAGGCCCTTCATCAGGCGAAGGACGGACGCATCCACATCCTGGGCAAGATGAACGAGGTGCTCGCCGCCTCGCGTCCCGAGCTCTCGAAGTACGCGCCGCGCATCACCACCATCAAGGTGAAGCCGGATCAGATCCGCCTCGTGATCGGACCGGGCGGAAAGATGATCAAGGCGATCGTCGATCAGACGGGCGTCAAGATCGACGTCTCCGACGACGGCACGGTGGCCATCTCGTCCTCGGACTCGGAGGCAGTGCTCCGGGCCATCGCGATCGTCGAGGGCCTGACCACGGAGCCCGAGGTGGGCGCCAAGTACAAGGGCGTCGTGAGGCGCATCGAGCGCTACGGCGCGTTCCTGGAGATCATGCCCGGCTCCGATGGCCTCCTCCACGTCACCGACATGGATTGGGGCTTCGTCGAGAACGTCGAGGACCTGATGAAGCTCGGCGACGAGGTCGAGGTCGTGGTCAGCAGCATCGACCGTGAAGGCCGCGTGAAGCTGTCCCGCAAGGAGCTGATCGAGAAGCCCGAGGGCTACGTCGAGCGACCTCCGCGCGCACCGCGCGAGGGCGGACGTGACGGCGATCGTGGCGGACGTGACGGCGGTCGTGGCGGACGTGACGGCGGTCGTGGCGGACGCGACGGCGGTCGTGGCGGTCGCGGCGGTCCTGGCGGCGGTCGGGGTCGGGACGAGAACCGCTCCGAGGGCTCGGCTCCGGCCGGCGAGCGTCGCGAGCGTCCGGAACGATCCGAGACTCCCTCGGATAGCGGCGACAAGAGCGAATGAGGGAAGGCGACCGCTCCCCGCGCTTGAGGGTGATGCCCACGCGCGCGGGGGCGGCCACGCCAACCTACGCAACGGATGGGGCGGCGGGGCTCGACCTCGTGGCTTGCCTCGACGCGCCCATCCGACTGGAACCAGGAGCGAGCGCCGCCATCCCTACGGGGTTGGCGGTGGCTCTCCCTCACGGTCATGAAGGCTCCGTCAGACCCCGCTCGGGGTTGGCGGCGCGCCACGGCGTGACCGTTCTGAACGCGCCCGGGACGATCGACGAAGACTACCGCGGCGAAGTCGCGGTCCTGCTGATCAACCTGGGCCGCGAGGCTTACGACGTGAAGCACGGCGATCGCGTCGCGCAGCTCGTGGTGTCGCCCGTCACGCGCGTCACGGTCGAGACGGTGGACCGCTTGGAGGAGCTCGGCCAGACCGAGCGGGGCGCGGGCGGATTCGGAAGCACGGGGCGGTGAGCTCCCGGCGAGCGAGGCTCGTGGCGCAGGCCAGGCGGGAATGGTCGCTTGACGGCCTCTCGACCGTCGGGCTTAGCTCCTCTTCAGGCGCCGGGCGCGACTGCTGATGACCCCGAACACGAGCGACGATATTCCCGGCAGAGCTGCGCTCGATATTCCCGGCAGAGCTGCGCTCGATATTCCCGGCAGAGCTGCGCTCGACATTCCCGGCAGTGCTGCGCTCGACATTCCCGGCAGTGCTGCGCTCGATGCCGCCACCACGGTCAGCCGAGTGGGCCTCGAGGATTCGCCCCTGGCCGCCCGCACGGTGATCGGCGAACGCTACGAGGTGCGGGAAGAGCTGCGCCGAGACGGTCTGTCGCGCAGCTACCTCGCCTTCGATCAGGAGATGGAGCAGCCGGTGCTGCTGCGACGCCTGGCGGCCGACTTGGTCGCGCCCGGCAAGGCCATGCGCGCGGTGCTGGAGCGGCTCCGGCCGAAGCTCGGCCTGGGCGGACGCTACCTCTCTGGACCCATCGACGCAGATATCGAAGACGACAGGCTCTACGTCGTCGAACCGCTCCCCCGTGGGGTCCCGCTGTCTTCCGTCATGCAGCGGCGCGCTTCGGACGAGCGATCCTTCGGCGCCAAAGAGGTGCTGCCGGTGGTCGCGCAGATCGCAGCGGCGCTCGCGGCCATCCCACCACCTCACGCGCATCTCGAGGTGACGCCTCAGCAGATCTGGGTGGATCCAGAGGGCCTGATGCTGACGGGCTCGTTCCTGTTGGGCTGCCTCGACGCGGCGGCGATCGCACGCGTCGTGGCGCGCGATCCGGGCCTGGCGCTCACGGCGGCGCCCGAACTACGCGATGGCGGCGGCGGCGACGCGGCGGACCACTTCGCGGTGGGACGGCTGGCGCAGGCGCTGCTCTTGCCTGGGGGCGAGGAACCCTCGGCGCTCACCCTCGGTCCCGTGGCGGAGGCCATCGCCGGGCTGACGCGCGCGAAACGAAGTGAACGTCACGCTTCCCTCGAGCCGTTGATCGAAGGCCTCGCTCGCCTCGGTGGCTTGCCCGCCCCGGAGCTCGACGCGGGAGCCTATCGCCGACCGCGCGCGCGACGCCGACCTTCCACTCGCGCACCGGAGCGGGAGGAAGAGGTCTCGGCCATCGACGAGCACCTGCTACGCGCCGCCAAGGCCGCGGACGCGGCGCGCGATATCGACCCCCGCCTCCTGCGAGCGGCTCGCCCCGGGGGTCAGGGAACCCAGGAGATCACGCTCGATCAGATCGTGGACGAGGTGCCGGCGCAAGACGACCTCGACGGACTCGATCCACGTCTCGTGCGTGCGGCCCTGGACATGGCGCTGGACGAGGACCTCGAGAACGAGTTCGACGAGGAGCTGGAGACCGAGCTCGACGAGGAGCTGAGCGGGCTCTTGGTCGAGCGACAGGACGCCTCGGCGACGGCCGCGGCGAAGGCGGGATCGCCCGTGGCGCGCGTCATCCCCGGGGCCGCGCGTGAGGGGACACAAGAGATCACGCTCGACCAGATCGTCGACGAGGTGGCGAACCGCGAAGACCTCGACAGCATCGATCCGGCGCTGCTGGAGGCCGCGATGGCGCCCGCCCCTGCCCCGCGGCCAAGCGGCCCGCCCGCCCGAGAGGCACCCGACACCATGGAGCTGACGCTCGAGGATCTGAAGTCGGAGGAGCGGAAGGTCACCGTGCCGGCTGGGGTGAAGCCCGTACCACGCCCGCGACGACCGTCCGCGCCTGGCCTCGTGCTGGCGACGCCCGTGCTCTACGACGACAGCCGCAGCCTGCCGACCATCGACGCGACGACCCTGCCGCCCGTCGACGCGCGAGTCAGGCGCGCTCGAGCGCCGGTGCCGTCGAATGGCCGACGGACAGTGGTGGCCTCGCTCCTCATGCTCAGCGTGCTGATCGTGCTCGCCAGCCTGGGCTACGCGGCATATCGGCACCAACGCACGAACCAGCTACGCCAACAGCGACTCGAAGAGCGCTATCGACAGCTACAACAGGAATCGCAGACCGGCGGGAGCCAGGGTCAAAGCAGCCACTGAGCGCCCGCCGTGAGGCTCAGAGGGAGCGGTCGACCAGGCTGGCGATGGTGTGCTTGGGCACGGCGCCGACTTGCTGTCCCACGACCTCACCACCCTTGAAGACGTAGAGGGTCGGGACCCCGCGGATGCCGAACTTCTGAGCCGTCCTCGGGCTGTCGTCGATGTCGACCTTCGCGACCTTGACCTTGCCCAGGTACTCGTCGGCGAGCTGATCGACCAAGGGCGAGATCATCTTGCAGGGACCGCACCAGGTGGCGGTGAAGTCGACCAGAACCGGCAGATCGGACTGAAGCACTTCGGTGTCGAAGTTGAGGTCGTTGACAACGTGAACGTTCTGGCCAGCCATGTCGGCTCCTATGCAGTGGCCGCGCCCGTGGCGACCGAGAGTGAAGTGACTTCCTAAGTACGCGTCGCCGACCTGTCAACGCGAGCCCAGCCAAGGGCGTACCAGCCGTGACGCAGCTGCGGCTACGGGCGTACGCTGTGCTATCGTGACGCGCGCGGACGGCCGCACGGAGGCTCGGTTTGGAGCAGAACGCGATGTTCGTCTCGCAGGAGACGCTGGATAGGTGGCTGACGGACGAGCGCGTCACGGTGGAGGGCGAGGTGATGACGTTGCTGCCCGAGGGGCAGCGCTTCGAGCTGACGTCGGCGGTGCACTTCCTCGCGGAGGTCGCGGGTGGCGGCGACGAGACAGCGCTGGTCGGGCGCGTGAAGGCACTGGACGTGGTGGCTCAGCTCGGCGGAGAGCACTACGCGGACTCCGTGATCCTGGACGACAACGCCTACGAGGTGGTCGAGGGCTTCTTGGGCACGAGCTTGGGTCGGGACCCGGCACGCCAAAGCGAGACGCCACAAGCGCACGATCTGGCCGCCGCGACGCGCCTGGCCGTCGGCGAGCGCCCAGCCTCCGCGGAGCTGGATCTGCTGGCGCGCTTCTTCCTCGCGGAGCATTGAGGGCGACCGACCGCATCCCTTCCGCCACGGCGGATTCGCACGCACGGGCCTCGACCCCCGGGGCCCCGGCGCTTACATAGGGGGAGAAGCGATGTTGCTGAAGCTAGCGTTCACCATTACGGCCCTCGCCTACGCGAGCGCCTCGTTCCTGTACGGGGTCTACCTCGTGCGCGGCTCGGAGCGGGCCAAGCAGTGGGGAGCACGCGCCCTCTGGGCGTCCGTCGTGCTGCACGCGGGGCTCTTCGCCCTCGAGCTGGACCAGCTCCAGAGTCTGCCCGCGGGAGACGTGCATCAGGCCATGGCGGTCACGGCCATGGCGACCTGCGTGGTCTTCCTCGCGCTCAGCCGCAAGCGCCCGATCGCCGTGCTCGGTGCCTTCCTCACGCCCGTCGTGCTCTTGCTCTTCTTGGGTGCCGGCGTGGGGCGCGACGTGCCGCCCGTGCCGAGCCCCGTGCGCACGTTCCTGCTGCCCTTCCACATCGGCGTGAACATGCTGGGGCTGGTGGCCTTCGCCGTCGCCTTCGCGGCGTCGGTCGGCTACGTGGTCCAGGAGCGCCAGCTTCGCTCGAAGCGCCTGGGCGGCATCTTCCGGCGTCTCCCTCCCCTCGACGTGCTCGACCAGCTCGCCTTCCGCTCCGTGCTCACGGGCTTTCCGCTCTTGACCATCGGCATCGTCACGGGCGCGCTCTTCGCCAGCCGCCTGGGCGCCATGGACGGCGCCACCTCCATGGCCGCCGTGCTCAGCGCGATCTCGTGGGTGCTCTTCGCGGGCGTGCTCTTGCTGCGCGTGGCCGCGGGCTGGACGGGACGGCGCACGGCCATTGGCACGATCCTGGGCTTCGTCTCGGCAGTCACGGTGCTGCTCGGCTACTTGCTGCGAGGATCGGTGATCTCGTGAGCGACGAGCTCGTCGTGGTGGGGCTCTCCCACCACACGGCGCCCGTGTCGCTGCGTGAGCGGCTCTCGGTGCCGCCGGACGCGACCGAGGAGCAGCTGCGCTGCGTGCTCGATACGCGCGTGCTGCGCGAAGGCATGCTGGTGTCGACCTGCAACCGGGTCGAGTTCTACGGCGCGGGTCCCGACGCCGAGGCCGGTCTCGCGCGCCTGCGCAAGTACCTGCACGAGCGCGGACACCCCGAGCCGGTGCAGGGGCATCTGTACGAGCGACGCGGCGAAGACGCCGTGCGCCACGTCTTCCGTGTGGCGGCGAGCCTGGACTCGATGGTGGTGGGCGAGCCGCAGATCCTGGGGCAGGTGAAGCACGCTTACGAGCTGGCCCAGGACGTGGGCAGCATCGGCACCCTGCTCGATCGCTGCCTCACGCGCGCCTTCGCCGTCGCCAAGCGGGTGCGCTCCGAGACGGAGATCGCCGCCGGCACGGTGTCCGTCAGCTCCATCGCCTGCGATCTGGCGACCAAGATCTTCGGTGACCTGAGCGGTCGTCGCACGCTGCTGCTCGGTGCCGGCGAGATGGGGGAGGCGGCGGCGCGCGCGCTGGCCGGACGAGGCGTGCACCTGGTCGTGATCAACCGCAGCCCGGAGAAGGCCGTGCGCCTGGCGCGCGAGTCCAATGGCGAGGCGCGCGGCTACGAGCACCTGGCCTCCGAGCTGGTGTCCGCCGACGTGGTCATCTCGTCGACCTCAGCCAAGAACTACGTGCTGACCCACGACCTGATGAAGGACGTGGTGAAGGCGCGGCGGCAGCGCCCACTGTTCCTGATCGACATCGCCGTGCCGAGGGACGTGGAGCCGCGCGTCGGCGAGCTGCCTAGCGTCTTCCTGTACGACGTGGACGACCTCTCGCAGGTCGCCGATCAGAACCTGGCCCATCGCCAGCAAGAGGTGGAGGCGGCGGCGGCGATCGTGGAGCTGGAGGTCGCGGCCTTCGAGCGCTGGCGCCGCACACTCGATCTCACGCCGACCATCGTCGCGCTCAGAGGCCACTTCACGAACGTGATGAAGGAAGAGCTCGCGCGCACGCTGCCGCGACTCGGCGAGCTGGGCCCCACGGAGCAGAAATCGCTCGACAAGATGTGTCAGGCGATGGTGAACAAGCTCCTGCATCAGCCGCTGACGCAGCTCAAAGAGGGCGTCGAAGGCGGCAACGGAGCGGCGCTGCTCGAGGCGACGCGACGACTCTTCGATCTCGACGAGCTGGCGCACGAAGCGGCCCCGACGCCAGAGGTGAAGCCCACGGCTGCGACCTCCGCAGCGCCCGAGGCCGAGCCGAGTCCTGAAATTCCCTCCGAGAGCATGGGCATGCCCGATGGCGAGGCCATGACGGAGCGCCCCGCGGCAGCCCTGGGCGGGCTCGCGCTGGGTCTTTCCCCCACCAACCTGTCTGGAGAACCCAAGTGAAAATCCGAATCGCCACCCGCAAGAGCACGCTCGCACTGACCCAGACGCGATGGGTCGCCGCGCGCATTCGCGAGAGCGCGCCCGAGCTCGAGGTGGAGGAAGTGCACGTGGTCACGCGGGGCGACGTTATCCTGGACAAGCCGCTCTCGCAGGTCGGTGGCAAGGGGCTCTTCATCAGCGAGGTAGAGGCGGTGCTCACCCGCGGCGACGCCGACATCGCCGTGCACTCACTCAAGGACGTGCCCGGCGACACGCCCTTGGCCGACGGCATGGGCATCGTCTGCGTGCCCGAGCGCGAGGATCCGCGCGACGTGTTGCTCAGCCTCTCGGGCGCGTCCCTCGACGATCTCCCCCGTGGCGCCCGCGTCGGCACGACCTCCCTCCGGCGCATGGCGCAGCTGCGCAAGAGCCGCCCCGATCTCGAGTTTGCGACCTTGCGAGGCAACGTGGAGACGCGCTTGCTCCGGCTCGACGAGGGTCGCTTCGACGCCATCGTGCTCGCCGCCGCGGGCCTCAAGCGTCTCGGTCTGCTGGACGGTCGAGCCTACACCGTGCTCGAGCCCGAGACCTGCTTGCCCGCCGTGGGTCAGGGAACGATCGCGATCGAAGCGCGCCTCGACGACGAGCGTGTAAGGGAGCTCCTGGCGCCGCTGGAGCACGTCGAGACACGGCTCCGCACCGAGGCCGAGCGCGCCATGCTGATCGCTCTGCGCGGCAGCTGCCAGGTGCCCATCGCGGGTCACGCCCGCATCGCGGACGGCAACAAGCTCTGGCTCGAAGGCATGGTCGCGTCCATCGACGGAGAGCAGGTCCTCACGGCCACCAGCGAGTCGTTCCTCAAGAGCCGCGACGTCGACGGACGCCGCGCCGAGGCGGCCGCCCTGGGCGAAGACGTGGCGAAGAACCTGATCGCCAAGGGCGCGCGCGAGCTGATGCGCGAAGCCGAAGCCACGGTCGCGCGTCAGCTTCAGTCGAACTGAAGCGTCGCCTACGACTAGTTCGCGGCGAGGATGCGCGAGACGCCGAGCTCGGAGTGGGAGAGCAGCGCGTCTCGCGCGACGCCTCCGCCGACCGTCGCCAGGAAGAGCGGCTGACCGTTGAGCGTGATGCGCCGAACGGCGACGTCCCCACCACGCAAGAGCGGCGGCAGCTTCATGCCCATCAGCGAGCGCACGAGCAGGGGCGCGTAGGCGCCGAGCTCCTCGCACACGCCCGAGTCGCCTGCCGAGCCGAGCACGAGGCCGTCGTCATCGGCCACCACCATCGCCTCCAGGCCGCCCTTCTCGCGGGTGTGCTCGAGTTGATAGCGGAGGGCGGTCTGGCGTTCCGCGCTGCGCCGGGTCCGGCGCTCCTTCAGCATCCAATTCATGAGATATGCTCCAATGTGCTCTGATGTAGGATATGTAGCTTACGTCGGGCCGGCGACGGGGGTCAAAATCGTGCGCAGACGACCCGGTCAGGGGGCCCGTCTGCTGGCTCTGCTGCCGTGCGACTGCTAGCTTCGGCGCGCATGAACCTGGCCGAAGTCCTCCAAGGCCACCGAGTCGTGGTCTGCGTGGGCAGCGGAGGCGTCGGCAAGACCACCACGGCTGCGGCGCTGGCCCTGAGGGCGGCCGTCGACGGTCGCCGCGTGCTCTGCCTGACCATCGATCCCGCGCGGCGGCTCGCGACCTCCTTGGGTCTGGACGAGATGACGACGGAGGAGCGGGTCGTACCCATGGCGCTCTTCGAGGCGCAAGGGCTGAAGCCCAAGGGCGAGCTGTCGGCCATGATGCTCGACACGAAGCGCACCTTCGACGAGCTGGTCGAGCGTTACGCCTCCAGCCCCGAAGCCCGGGACCGCATCCTGAACAACGAGATCTATCGCTACGTCTCGTCCTCCCTCGCGGGCACGCAGGAGTACATGGCGATGGAGAAGCTCCACGCCGTACGCCAGAACGATCGCTGGGATCTGATCGTGCTCGACACGCCGCCGACCACGAACGCGCTGGACTTCCTCGACGCGCCCGAGCGGCTCGTGGCCATGATCGACTCGCCGGCGATGCGCTGGTTCGTGCAGGCCTTCCAGGGCGCGGGGAAGATGTCCTTCAACCTCCTGGGTAAGGGCGCGGCCTTCTTGCTCAAGGGCATCTCGCAATTCACGGGCGGCGAGTTCCTGGCCAACATCGCCGAGTTCGTCACCGGCCTGAACGAGCTCTTCGGCGGCTTCCGTGAGCGCGCCGCCACCATCTCCGAGTCGCTGCGCAAGCCCGACGTCGCCTTCGTGGTGGTGACGAGTCCGGCGCCCATGGCCGTGCGCGAGGCCATCTTCTTCGCGCGACGCCTGGAGAGCGCGGGCCTCGCCGACAGCGGCTTCGTGGTGAACGGCATGCGTCCGCTACTGCACGAACCCTCGGTGCCGCGATCGGAGCTGTTGGCGGAGCTCACCGAGCTGCTGCCACCGGGCGCCGACGTGGAGGCGGCGCTGACTCGGCTCGAGAATGCCCTCGACGACGAGCGGCTCTTGGCCGTGGGGGATCGCATCGAGTCGGATCGCCTGCGCAGCCAGGTCGGCGAGGATCGCCTGGTGGTGGAGGTGCCTGCCTTCGACCAGGACGTGCACGACCTCCGGGCGCTGACGGAGGTGGCTGACTATCTGGTAGGGAAGCGGCAGATGGAGGCCATCTCATGACGCAGGATCTGAGAGGGACGGTGGCGTTGGTGCTCGCGGCGGGCCACGGCAAGCGCATGAAGAGCGCGCGACCGAAGGTGCTGCACGAGGTCGCCGGTCGACCGCTCTACGCCTGGCCCACGCACGCGGCGCTCGAGGCGGGCGTCGACGCGGTCGTGGTCGTGGTCGGCTACGGCGCCGACGCGGTGCGCGCCGACATCGACGCGCGCTTCCCCAAAGGCGTCACGACGGCGCTGCAGGCCGATCCACGAGGCACGGGCGACGCGGTGAAGCGCGCCATGAGCGAGGTGCCCGAGAGCGCCGAGCGCGTGCTCATCCTGTACGGCGACTGCCCGATGATCCGGCCCGAGGCCTTGAGCGCTCTGGCCGAGGCCGCCGCCGGGGGCGAGAAGCTCACGCTGCTGACGGCGCGAGTCGACGATCCCGCCGCCTACGGACGCATCCTGCGCGACGACTCGGGCAAGGTCTCGGCCATCCGTGAGGCCAAGGACTGCTCCGCCACCGAAGCGCTCGTCGACGAGGTGAACCCGGGCCTCTACCTGATCGATGCGCCGTTCCTGCGCGAAGCCCTGGAGCAGCTCGGCACGCAGAACGCGCAGGGCGAGGTCTTGCTCACGGACGTCGTCGCGCTGGCCGCGGCGGCCGGCGGCGTGGCGGACGCGGCCGCGGACATGAGCGAGCTCTTGGGCGTGAACGATCGCGTCGACCTGGCGCTGGCCCAACGTCACATGCGTGAGCGCATCAACCGCGCCCACGCGCTGGCGGGTGCGGGCCTGTTGGCGCCCGAGCTGACCTTCATCGAGGCGGACTGCGTGCTCGAGGCGGACTGTGTGATCGAGCCCGGTGTGCACCTGCGCGGACAGACTCGGGTGGCGGCGGGCGCGCGCATCGGCGCGGGCTCCGTGCTCACGGACGTGGTCGTGGACGCGGACGCCGTCGTGCTCCCCTACAGCGTGGCGACCGAGAGCCACATCGGACCCGGCGCGCACGTCGGACCCTTCGCGCATCTCAGGCCCGGCAGCGACCTCGCCGAAGACGCCAAGGTCGGGAACTTCTGCGAGACCAAGAAGACGATCGTGGGCAAGGGCTCGAAGGTGAACCACCTCTCCTACGTCGGCGACGGCCTGATCGGCGAGGGCGTGAACATCGGCGCGGGCACGATCTTCTGCAACTACGACGGTCAGCGAAAGCACCAGACCGTGCTCGAGGACGGCGTGTTCATCGGCAGCGACAGTCAGCTCGTGGCGCCGGTGACCGTGGGCAAGGGCGCCTATGTGGCCAGCGGCACGACCGTGACTCGGGACGTGCCCGCGGACGCTCTGGCCGTGTCGCGTCCGCGTCAGCAGAACAAAGAGGGCTACGCGTCGCTCCTGCGCGCGCGCTTCGCCAAGAAGACTTAGCCGGGAAGGCGACGTGCCCCACGAGGTCGGGGCCGCGCAAGCGCTGGCCCCCACGTTCCGATCGGCATCGGGCGCGGAAGCCCGGGTCAAAACGAGAGCGCGAAGGCGAGGCCGCCCGGCGCCGTGCGCAGGCTGAGCTGGTAGCGCGTAGCCTGATCGGGACTCTCGTACGGCGCGCCGCAGATGTCGCCGCGATAGCGCTCGAAGTCGTGCACCTGCGCCATGGGCTGGGAGAGCAGCCGCGGCTCGGTGATGAAGATGCCTGCGACATAGCCAATCGTCGCGCGCAAGGGCGCGTGGTAGCGGGCCGCCATCAAGGTGCCCGTGACGATCGAGTAGGCCCAGGCCGAGCCGTGTGCGAGCCAGCTCGTGAGCAAGAGCTCCTGCGAGGCGGCGCGCTCGAGCAGGTGGGTCGCATAGCGCAGCTTCTCTCGTCGCTGCTCGGGCGTGGCCTCGGCATGGCGGCTGAGCCGACGTGTGCCGAAGGCGCCGAGGAAGGGCTGCGTGGTCAGCGTCAAGACCACGACCGACGCACCGGCGGCGGCGACGGCGCCGTTCACGCGTCCCACCTCGCGATGCTCCTGCGAGGTGATGATGCTCTCGGCCACGGCGATGCCGAGCATCAGGCTCCAGTAGCCCCAGTACCAGGCGCGTCCGCGGCGCTCCGTGCGCGCGAAGCTCCTCTCGATGAAGGACAGCCGCTCACGGACCTGCGCGTCACTGAGATCCTCGATGCAGCCGTAGGCGTCCTGTGCGTGGGCAGTGGGCGAGGCCATGCACAGCGTCGCCATCACCATCCACGCGGCGAGTAAGCGAGGCGGACTCGAGCCCAGCGCCGCGCTCATCCGCGATAGCCCTGGGCGATGGGATAGCGACGTCCGGGGCCGAAGGCCTTCTTGGTCACGATCAGCCCAGGTGGCATCTGCCTGCGCTTGTACTCGTTGCCACGCACGAGCCCGACGATGCGGCGCACGACGGCCTGGTCGAAGCCGGCGGCGACGATCTCGTCGATGGTCTGATGCTGCTCCACGTGCCGCTCGAGGATGGCGTCGAGGGTCGGGTAGTCGGGCAGGGAGTCGGAGTCCTTCTGGTCCGGTCGCAACTCGGCGCTGGGCGGCTTGGTCAGCGTGCGCTCCGGGATGATCGCGCGTCCGGCCTGGGCGTTGAGCTCGCGCGCGACCTCGTACACGAAGGTCTTGGGCAGATCGCTGATCACCGCCAGGCCGCCGGCCATGTCGCCGTAGAGCGTGCAATAGCCCACGGCGACTTCGCTCTTGTTGCCCGTGGTGAGCAGCAACAGGCCCAGGCGATTGCTCGCGGCCATCAGCGTCACGCAGCGCAAGCGCGCTTGCACGTTCTCGAAGGTGACGTCGCCGGCGCGAGCGCTGCCGAGCGCGTCGAGCTCGGGCGTCAGCGTGTCGAGGCTGGCCTGGAACATGGCGTCGATGGACACGTCGCGACAGCGCATGCCGAGGTTGTCCGCCAGGGCGTGCGCGTCCTCGAGGCTGTGGGTCGAGGAGTAGCGCGTGGGCAGCGCGAGCCCGAGCACGTTCTCGGCGCCCAGAGCGCGCACGGCGATGGCGGCGGTGAGCGCGCTGTCGATGCCGCCCGAGAGGCCGAGCACGACGCCCGCGAAGCCGCACTTCGTGGCGTAATCGCGCACGCCGAGGGTGAGAGCCTCGAGAGCCGCCGCCGCGTCCGTCTCGCTGCCATCGCGCACGACGCCGCCCGCCTCCAGATCCACGACGGCGAAGTCGGGCCGGAAGCGGGACAAGCGCGCGAGGGTGGTGCCGTCGGCGGCGAAGAGCGTGGAGTCTCCGTCGAAGAGCAGATCGTCGTTGCCGCCCACCTGGTTCACGAAGACCACGGGCCGCGCGATGCGACGCGCGACGTCGGCGAGCATGGCAGGGCGCGCCAGACGCTTGGGCAGGGTGAAGGGCGAGGCCGAGAGGTTGACCAGCAGATCGATGCCCGCGTCGGCGAGCTCCTGCACGGGATCCACCGGGTAGCGACGCTGGGCGATGGGCGCCTCGACGTCGTTCCAGATGTCCTCGCAGATGGTCACGCCCACGCGCAGACCCGCGATCTCGAGTGGCGCGCTCGGGCCACCGGAGGCGAAGTGACGATCCTCGTCGAAGACGTCGTAGGTGGGCAGCAGGCGCTTGTCGATCACGGCCTCGACGCGACCGCCACGACACAGCGCGGCGGCGTTGCGCAGCGTACGTCCCAGCACGGGCTCGGCCTCGTGCACGAAGCCCACCAAGCAGGCGAGGCTGGCGGGCAATACCGCCGCCAGCGCGTCGAGCTGCGCGCGCTGATCACGGATGAAGCTGTGGCGATCGAGCAGATCCTTGGGCGGATAGCCGGTCAGACAGAGCTCCGAGAAGACGGCCAGGTCCGCGCCCTCCTCATGCGCGCGCTGCGCCGCATCGAGGATGCTCCGGGAGTTGCCCGACAGGTCGGCCACCGTCGGATCGAGCTGGCATAGAGCGATGCGCATGGTCGGCGAGGGTATGTCATGCGGCGCCCGCGGTCGATGGGCGCCGCGCGAATCGAACCAGCTCAGCGTCCGCAGCGAAATGTGCTTGATCGCCTTCCTGCGTCGAGGCGCCCCGCGGAGAAGGCGCGA
>Ga0100379_10002312_pt1 | contig 18185 bp, 23 predicted proteins | sample CryGeymeta201503_FD_80418 | JGI IMG/M metagenome (GOLD analysis project Ga0100379, IMG submission 80418) | Groundwater microbial communities from Crystal Geyser aquifers in Utah, USA - Crystal Geyser metaG 2015-03 | ecosystem: Environmental > Aquatic > Deep subsurface > Groundwater | place...
GGTGCCGGTGGCGACCGCACAAAAAACAGTCCCGTTCCATGCGATCGAGTACCAGGTAGCTGAAACCGGCAATGTGCGCTGCGTCCATGTAATCCCATCCGGACTGGTTGCCGCTATGGCACTGCCGGTGGCGACCGCGCAAAAAACAGTCCCGTTCCATGCGATCGAGTACCAGTTAGCTGAAACCGGCAATGTGCGCTGCGTCCATAATGGCCCGTGGAATACACAATCTGCGGGCACCAGCGGTGCTGATGCGTGGGCCACAACCGCCCCTGACCGCAAATAACTCCCGCCATCTATGCTTACATTGGCTAAGGTGCTTCCGATAGTGCAACCCATGCCGATAGGTATTGCCCCACCCACAAACTGACTTAAATTACTCATACGATTCTCCATCCCTGTGTCGCGTCGATATAGGTTAGCGTGAGGCTCACGTTATTGATGCTGATTGTCATATCCTCGTTCAGCCCCATGATTTTCAGAGAGTTACGCCCAATAGTCAGGTTGTTGGAAGCGAAGGTTCCGGCGTAATCCGCAATTCGCACCGTGTCGTTTGCGGCGGGGGATGGTGGGAGCGTAATGGTAAACGCGCCCGCAGTGGTGTTGGCCTGAACGGCGTCCTTGGCGGCGGCGGTATAGGTCGCCGTTTTGATAGTCCATGCCGCCGCTGAGGTGCCACTCAACCCATCCAGTTTTGTCTTATCTTCACCCGTCATGAACCCTGCGGCTCCAGACGGGACAGCGTTAGCGTGTTCGTAACCGCCCGTCCCGACGTGCGCTAATGGTGCGCTTGAATTCTTGACGGCAGTATCTGCTGCGGCCTGCGCAGCCGACACCGGTTTGTCGGCATCTCTGGTGTTGTCGATGTTTCCCAATCCCAGATTAGTACGTGCAGTTGCCGTGCTCGCCAGCCCAGCCAAATTGTCGTCCTTGTTCAGCGTGTTCCCTGCTGCATGGGCGCTGTAGCGCAATGCGAAGTAGACAGTGGACCCGTCGACGCTCGGGTAGGCGTAACCACCTGCTTGCCCTGTCATGGTCTCGAAGTCTCTGGTTCCGAGGGTGATGGTGTCGTTGGTTCTGCCAATCACTTTGACGTTTTCGATCCGTACCTCGGCGCCGTTCACATCCTTCTCGAACAGGGAGCCGATGAAGTAGTCGCCTGCCGTCGGATTTGGGAATAGGCTGCCGGTGCCGGAGGCCAGGGTGAGAGTCGTGCCTGCCTGAGCGAGGCTGCCGGATACCGTGGCCTTGGCGTTATTAGCGAAAAGTTGCTGGGCCATTTTAATAATCCCTTACGCGGACGTAGAATTCGTCCTGTTTGATGCGGAACAGTACAGTGGTCGTGGTCACGGTGATTTTGTAGTTCATCCCGTTGGCCCCGGCGCTGGCGAATATCTTGACCCGTGTCCCGTCGATCAGCGGATCGTCCAGTGTGACCCCCCCGACCGGCTCCACTACTGCGACCGCACTAAGTAGCGCATCCCCGGCGGAAAGCCAGTCAGCGTATTCCAAGTCATAGTCGAGCCTGTCCGCGGGCTGCTTGGTGTAACGGTTTAGTATCATCTTTCCCCCCGTATAGTCATGACGCGCCCCTCGTCTGCGAGACGCATAGTGCGTTCATCGTTGGCATCCTGATAGGTCGTGATGCCAATAACCGATGTGCTGCTCACCATGCAAGTCACGCTGTCGGCCAAAGCCTGTCTGGCAGCGATGCTGGATGCTGTACTGACTAGCACAACCTGGGCTGCGGACATCGCCCGTTGCGCGGCAACCCCGCAATACCCGGTCACCTGGATCAGATAGTCCGTGGCGCACTGAAGGGGTCGGAGCGCACTGTGCGCCACCGCACCGGAAACCACGATCTCGCACAGCGCGGACAGCGATACTCGCGCCGACATCAGCACGTTGTGAATGGTGGTGACGTGGATGGCGCTGGACAGCGCGGCGTAGGAGTGTAGTGCGGCGGAGCTGGTCACCTCCATCGACTGCCGGATGGTCAACAAACCGAACGGCGACCTGTTCCCAGCGCCGAGTTCTGCGCTGTTAAGTTCCCACGTGTTCATTTTTTTTATTCGAACGTCAGAACAAGCTCACCGGCCCCAACGAACGGGACATCAGACACGGCGAAAGTTTTTGGCGCCGGGAAAGCCCCGGAGAAGCGCAGGTTTCCCCCGGTGAGCGCGTCGTATATCCCCCAATGCGATACCTGCACCGAGTTCGCTGTGACGGCCGGAAAGGTAATCTGGTTGCTATTGCTGGTGGCGTTGCTGCTGCCAGTCGGCGCGGCCCATGCGCCAGTGGCGATCCGCGCGTACCAGCCTGCGCTAACCTCGTTGGCAGTCAGGTTGTTGTCCGTCGGGTCGGCGACGAACAGCGCCAGCCAACGGCTCACATAAGGGGTGACCAACTCGTCGGTGATGGTCTTCTGCGATTGGTACGTGGACATTCCGGCCATTGTGTTTGCTCCAATAAAAAGTGGTTACCCAGCGTTCCTGGGCGGTGTACCGCCCTGGTTCGATGTGTTCGGTGACGACAACACGTCGCCCTTGTGCTTGATGCCCAGCGCGTTTGCCACCAGGGCGTAGTACGACTGCGCCTTCTGGGCAGCCGCAGGGGTGTCCGCGTCCTTGCTCCAAGCTCGATAGCACACGTAGTCAAGCAGTACGTTGCCGTATATGTCGTCAAGACCGATGCTGCCACCCAGAATGCATTCCGCCGGAGCCGCCGAATAAATCATTTCAACATACACAGGTTGGGTTGCCGGAACGGGTGGGTAGGTGTAGAAGTGGCGCGGGTCGCGCTCGTCAAACATAAAGTGCCGTACCGGCGCGGTAGCGGCGTAAGCGTGCCAGTCTGGCATCATCGCGTCCAGGCTCTCGCGTTCGGTAACGCGCACCGCCCGTCCGGGGACAAGCCCGGTGGCTCCAAGATTTCGGACTACATCGAGCAGGCGGATTCCGGAAGCGGGAATCGTCTGTTTGGTTCCCGCCACGAGTAGCACCGGCGAGTTCACGGCGCCCGCTGCCGGGATGTTTAGCACCACCTCGCGCTGCCCGTCATTCAACCAGCGCAGCAGCTCTGGCTGGGTCCAGCGGATGTTGGTGGTGTCATTAAGCAGGTCGTTGGCGCGGGTGATTAGGGCGGCAACGGTAATGGGCATGGGGGTTCCTTATGTCGGTCAAGAAAAGCTGATTTGCTACCAGCAGGATTTGGTGCGTAGCGGCGCGCGGGACAATCCCTTGGCTGCGTCCACGTTGGCATTGGTGATGCCGTCGTTGAACTTGGCGCCATGGAATTGCGCAAGCGGCGGGTTTGACCACGGCACATTGGGCATGACCATCAAGCGCGCCTTTGCCCCTGCCGCGATGGTTTCCAGATGGGCCTCATAGACCACGCTGTTTATTCCGGTGGCGGTTCTCTTCGGCACCAGAGAGACGCTGCCGGTGATCGAGTAAGCTGCGCCTGGTAATCGCGCCAACATCACCGTGTTTGACGATGGCCGGAAGTAATATGCAGGCACGCCGGTAGACGTGCGCCATGTCGCGACGTTCTCATTCAGCCATTCCTCTGTTCGCGGCTCTATCTCGACGCCATCTCTGAACAGCGACAGGATCATGCTCACTGCAGCGCCGTTTTCCGGGGAATCCAGATCGTAGACAAGCGTATTGACCTCGGTACTGAACGCGTCTAGGTCTACCTTCCAGTAGTTCGTGCGCTTGCAGAGCTCGATGGCCGCATTGCGGACGGCGTTGATCGCCACGATATCCGGGCAGCCATGCACATCAGGTATCACTTCGGCCAAGAAGTCATTAAATAAAACAATCATTACGTTAATTGCTCAGATGGTTCTGGATTGCATCGCGGAGGGTATGCGCGCTGTTGCGGGCTGTGACATCCAGGCCCATTTCCTTTGCTATTTCCAGCAGTGCGGGCTTGTCCATTTCCATCAGGTCGATGACTTCTTCATCGTTGCCGATAAGCATGGGGCCGGGTGCGGCGGGTTGCGAGCCGTCGGCAGACACGAAGTTGCCGGTATCGATCAGGCTGGGTGCGTGCTTGTCGTCCACTTCGACAGTGCCGTCCGCGCCAATGGCGACGGCAACTCGCTTGTTGTTCTCGATCACGGTAACGCTACCGAATCCGCCGTCACGGCGCTTCGGAAAGGTGGCCTTGAGTTCCATGTGCTTCTCCCATAAAAAAAGGCCAGGATATCTCCCGGCCTTTTCGTTTTCGTCAAACCGCTTAGTTGGCGGCCTTGTAGCTCAGTTCGACCGTCAGCGTACCGGCTGCGGCAGTAGCTGGGATAACCGCAACCACGAAGCCGACGATGCGATCAACCGAAGAGGCTGTTACCGATTTCAGGATGTCGTAAGCCGCCTTGCTGGCGTCGTGTGACGTGATAGCGGCAGTGCCGGACAGGGCCAGCGAATTGATCCACGCTGCGCCGCCGTCTGCTGCTGCGGTGGATACCGCGGTCTCTGCGGCATTGAGCAGGCCGAAATGCGCCGTGAATGCCGGGGTGCCGGTGTCCATATCGGTCGCGCCGACGGTGTAGCCAACAGGCACGCACCCAGCAGGAAGGGTGAAGAACTGCCACACGTCGGCCAGGTCCATATCAGTGGCGGTTGCCAGCGACATGGATTCGTAGACGGTAATCACTTCTTTGCCAGCCGGCGCGGGCATCGGGATCTTGCCGTTGCAGTGATTGGTTTTCTTGGTTGTTGCCATGGTAAATCTCCTTGAATTGAGTGTGCGAACAAACGAAGCCGGGGTTAGCCGGCCTCATTCATTAAGCGTTGGGGTCAGCTGCGTAGGTGTCCAGCGCGATGGTGCCGAAATCGTAGTTCGTTCCGTTCACCGCGAAAGTACACTTGTCGATACCCAGGATGGAGTTGGAAGTGATGACGATCTGGTTATCACGGTCCTCCATTTCTTCCTGCCAGTTGAAGCGCAGGCCCGTACCGGGGGAGCCGAACGCCACCACGCCGGCCTGACGTCCCAGGAACAGCGCACGAGCGCCCGGTAGGTTTGCGCCGGAACCGGCATTGCTGCGGGTCACGACACTGGCGTGCTCATGCAGAACCACGTTGTTGTGCATGCCCAGACCACCCTTGAAGATCGGATTGTTGCGACCTTCGGCAGCGGCAGCGGCCTTCTGAATGGCAAGCCACTCGGAACCGGACGCGGTGCGCAGGCTGTGCGCCTGGAAGGGTGACATCACGCAAACGAAATGGTCCTCACCGTCCACCTTGATCGGTTGCAGCGCCGGGATGGGATTGCCGGCGGTGTCGGCGAATCCCGACTTGGCGCGAGCCACGCCACGGTCGATCAGTTCCAGCGCCATGATGTCGGACGAATTCAGCGACACAATTGAGGTGGCGTTGTTGGCGTACAGTTGGCGGTATGCGCTGGGCGCCTCGAAGGTGTTGCCGGCGTAGCCGACGAACCCCGTGCTCTCGATATAGTCGGTATTCGAGAAAACCGAAGCGCCGGCCGCCGTGGAGTCCAGCACGGTATCGCGCCCGCCACCGGAGAGGTACAGGAAGATCGCCTCATCAAACAGGCTGGCCCACCACTGAGCCTGCAGTGGCTTCTCGCTGTCGCGCAGTTCGTGCATGGTGCGCTTGCGGGACATGCGGCCGCCCAGGTTGGAGCCGCCACGCAACTGGTCGATGTAGATGCTGGCGGTAGCGAACTTGCGGTCCTCTTCCTGTCCGCGCAGCACGTTGTCGCCCTGGATCGGCTTCATGCGCTTGCGCAGGGCCAGATCGTAGGAAATCATTTCGCCCTTGTCGTTCGCCAGCTCGTTCAGGACAGTGATGCAGGCCATCGACTTGACGCCCTCGCCCATGAACTTGCGGGAAAAGTACGACTCTTTGCGTACGTCAATCGCCAGTTCAGCGGAATACCGCTTGACGGCCTTGGCATCGCCCAAACCAATTACTGTTGCTGCCATGATGGATCTCCTTCAATTAAGTCACTAATTTAAGGCCGCACTCATGCGCAACACTTTGGGCAATACGCCCGGTTTTACCGGCAATGCCGGGATTCTTTAAGCCGGTGGTCTGGCTGTTATTCCTTTTGCAGCCTGCGCGGCGCCGCTGTGCCGATTGACTTCCACGCGAACGTCGTCTGGCGCGTTCACCATCAGTCGCGCCAGTTGGCCGGACTTCTTTTGCAACGTCACGGTAGCCGGCCCGATGGTCATGGATTCGCCAACTTTGAGATCAAAAAAAGCGGCCATTGATTACGCCGCGCGATACCGCTCGCGCTCGGACTCAGATAGGCGGGACACCGCCTTTTCCAACTCCAGACCGTTCAGTCGGTCGATATGCGCAAACTCGTCCACGTCGCCGGTTTGAGGAATATCGGCGGCGGGAAGGTGAGCGAGGGTTTTTGGAACCACGGAAAGGTCTGGCTTGCGTAGATCTGGTTTGACGTCGGTCGGTTCAGATTTACTTGTGCCGAACCGAGCACGCACCATCTTGTCAGCTTCCTGCAAAATCCAAGAGCCTTTCTTGTCCGCGTTCTCAGGCGCATTCGCCAGGTCGATTACCGCAGCATTCAGCGCGGAATTCAATATCTTGTCCGAGTAGATCGCGTTTTCCTTGGCATCGAAGAACCGTTCCTGCTCCCAATCCCATCGGGCCTTTGCTGTCTGCTCGTTCCGTTCGCTGGCGATGTCGGCCTTTAGCTTCTGGTCACGCAACTCGCGCTCCTGGTCGATCAGCGCATCCTTCTGCGCTTCGTACTCGTCCAGGCCAAGATCACCCTCATTCAGCTTCGCGCGCAGATCGGATTTCTGGCCGGCGAGGGCTGCCATCTTGTCGTCATACCCTTCAACCGGGTTGACCGTGTACTGCGGCGAAAATGGTTCTTCGCGCTCGGCTTGTTCAGCATCGGCAGAAACGGTTTCGGTGGCAGTCGTCTCGGTATCGCCCGCTGAAATTTCTTCAGCCTCGCCCGCAATGGCCTCGACATTCGGCTGATCTTCGGCAATAGCCTCGCGCTCTTCGGCAGACAGCAGGCTCAATTCATCTTCGGTGTAGCTCATGTGAGGTTTCCTTTCAATGGGCGTAAAAAAACCACCCGAAGGTGGTTGGTTGCGATTACTTACGACAATCAGTCGAAAAATCGTTGTTCTATGCGGAAACCCCGCGCTTAGCAGTTGTTGGCGCTCTTTCGGGCGTCCATCCTTCCAGCTTCTTTGATTACAGATAGTTTGGAGAATACATTCCCGGTTAAAACTATTGGCCTCATTGCATAGCCTCCGTGTCGTTTTCTGGGGTATTCATCCCTTGTTTATGCCCCACCAATCCATGATTGTAGTCAATACTTGGAGTTTGCTCTACAACATCTTGCTGCATAGAAACATCTGGTATATTTGGGTCTTGCCCGCCCGCCTGATCCTGATACCCGGCGCCTAATAATATCTCATCCGCTACCGGCGCCACACCCGGCATTGAAGCAACAATTCCACCGGCCTGTAACGCAGTAAACATCGCCTCGACAATCTTGGTCAGGCGTTCCGCGTCGATCTTCTCGGTTTGCTTCTCCAGATTAGCGACCTTGGCCTCCAGTATCTTCAGGTTGGCCTCGGCTGTGCGCTTGTTCAAAGCGCCCTCTTCGGCCTGCTGCTGTTGCTGCGCCTGTTCGGCCTGCTGCTCTTCTGGCGTTTGCTCTGCGTCTGGATCACGCTGGCCGTTGATCTTGCGGATGCGCTCGACCAGCTCGTCCTTGTTTGGTAGGTCGTCCATGTCGATCACCAGATCCAGAATGTTCATTGCTGCTTGCAACCCCTGCCCGCCCATCTGCGCCATGCGGCCCATGATGTCGAACAGGCTCTCGAACATGGACTGGCGCAGCGTTGACTTGTAATCCTGCTCGCTGATGACGAAATTCGCCTCCATGGCGGTGATATCGTTGACGATGCGCCCGGTCTCATCCGGCGTATTGAGTTCGACATAGCGCGATTGCCCGCGCCCGCCAAGTAGCCGGATCACCTTGGCTTCGCTGTAGAACTGCTCGACCAGCGAAAGCTCGATTTCGCCCAATTGCTGAAGCGCGAAACGGTGATTGTCGAATGGCTCGGTGCTGACTACTGAGCCTTGTTCCTGTCGTGACTGGATGGCCACACCGGAGGTGGCGTTGCTCTTGCGCCCCAGGTTCTCGTCGTTGACGCCGGAGAGCTTGCGGATATAGTTGGCGTCACCTTCCATCAGGCGCAAATGCTCTTCGGCTAGTGCGATATCGCGGTCAATCCTGAGTTCCTTGCCAGGGTTTTTGACGATTACGGCATCCGGCCTGGCTACTTCTGAGCGCAATTCTTCCAGATCGTCTACGGCGCCTTTATCCATCGTCACACGGTTGGACGACAGTATCCAGTGCGCTTTCGAGTGGCGCTTGTTCAGCCCGTCCTGGGCGTCACGCAGCGGGCGGATGCAGCCATAGGGCGCGTGGTCGCGCTTGCGGCGATAGCACCAGGTAATCACGAAGGGAAACTTGCCGTGCCGGTATGGACTGGCGCCCTCGAACACGATGCCCACGCTGGTATAGATCACCACGCGGACTTCCATTTCCAGCTTGTCGTACAGCCCATAACCTTCGTTGGCTGCAGCGACATGCAGCGGATTGTTCTGGTCGAACTTCTTGCCCGACATCTCGCCATCCGCAAACACCTTGCGCATCACCGGCACGCGATACCAGCATTCATAGAAGCGAACCGTCTTGCGCGTACTGGACGCAAACGCAGTTCCATCATAGGGCTGGTAACGCCCTGTGCGCGGCTGCCAATCATCAGCCGGATCGGGGCGCTTGCCCTCGGTCCAATCGTCAGCCTCGCTAGACCCCTCGTTCCTGACCGATCCCTTCACGATATCCGAACGATCGGCGAAATAAACCAGAGCAATGTCGGCGTCCAAATCCTTCCAGCGGAAGAAATAGCGCGCATCGGACAGGTCATGCTCGACACTGTTGGAGTCGTAGAGCGTAGAGCGCCAATCCTGATAGCGCTCGAACAGCAGTTCCTCGGTCGGGTCGCCGCGTAATCCGGCTTCAATCACGCCATACCCGGCCTTTATCGCGTCACCAAAGGAACGGGAGCGGTGGAATTCGGAGTTATTCGTGTCGGCCAGATACTTGAGCAGCGAGGTCTTGGCCTCGGCGTTGTCCGTGCCGTCCTTACGCCTGGCTAGCACCTTGTAATCAATGCGCGTGCGGCGCTCGGTGCCGATCATCCAGTCGATGCTGGCCTTGATTTCGTTGTAGACCACAGGCGCCTGACCGCGATCAATCAGCACCTGCGCGTCTTCCTCGTCCCATTGCAGGGAATCGTAGTAATCCTCGTCCAGCGCCATCTGGAACCGGTTTGCTGCCTGGCGCTGTGACTCCTGATCGAACCAGACTTGCACGTCGCGGTGCAGTTGCAGCATCTTGGGCGCGTCGAGCGGGTTGGCAACGACATTGGCCGGCGCGGCGTCGATTTTCTCAACCAGCGAATCAGAGCTGGGCGCGGTCGAAACGAAATCACCCATGAACATTCCCTCGGTCGCCCTCGTAAACCTCGCGCTCGATGATGGTCTTGCCGTCCGCCTTGATTTCCAGTTCGGCAAACACTGCGCCCTTGTCCAAATCCTTCACCCATTGCGGCTCCGGCGGCATTTTGATCAGATCCAGAAGCCCATCATGGATGGCCGTTCCAATGCGGTTGATGGTGAAACTGGTTTCGTCCATGCCCATCACATGCGCAGCGATTGCCGCTTGGCGCACCAGATAGCGCATGTCGTCGTACTTGAAGGCACTCGACAGGCATATCACATAAGCGCCGGCATTGAGCCTGGCGCGCGCCGGATAGATCACCATGGCCGGCTCATCGCTCACCCAATGGTAAGCCCGCACGATGTCGCCGACTTGTTGCACCTTCCACGCCCTGCTTGCGCCGAACGAAACTGCGCTCATTGTTTGTCCCATAAAAAAACCCAGCGCGTGGCTGGGTCGGTTGATTCGTTCTGCGGATCAGCGGTTAAAGCGTTCGCCAGTTGCCGGAGGATTTCGGCCTGCGTGCCGAACTTGGCTTGACAGTCGCAAACCGCAACATCATCAGCCCGTAACGGCTGGCGCTGATACAGTCGTCCATCAGCTTTACAATCTTTCCGTCCTTGCGGTGATACATCCTGCGTTCTTCCAGCCACATAGTGCAGGTCGAGAACACTTTCCAGCGCCCTGTTTCCATGCGCTCCAGCATGTCCTGAATGCCGGCCTCTACGCCGTTACCGCCGTCGGGCCACGTGGCTTTCTCGGGCAGCATGTTCAGTCCATGTTTGCGGTATTGTTCGGCGGTTTCCTCGCCGCTTCCTTTGTCGTGCTGCAATCCATCGTGCGGCCAGGCGCAGGGTATCCAATCGCCCCAAGCCTTCACCGCCACCGCGTTCAATGCGTTCAGCGTTTCGCTCTTGCGGTATTCCTTGGTTACGTAAACGCAATCCGCATCGCGGTCCCAAGCAAGATTCGCCGCGGCCATGGGGTGATCCCATCCGAAATCCAGCCCGTTGATCTGCGCCCAATGCGAAGGGATGGCGAACGGCGCGCATTCAATCGCGCTTTCGTCCACCGGGAATATCAAGCCTGACCCCATCGTCGGGATGCCTTTGGAACGGGCGTCGCGCATGTGCTTGGGCGTGGACTCCAGCAGCTCGTCCTTCATCTTCTGCGTCAGGTGCGGCACGTCGTTCCAGTTTGCCGTCACAAGGTAGCGCGATGGAGAGACTTCAGGCATTTTTCGCACCAGGCAGAATAAATTGCATCACCACCTCGCTGATACCCTCAAGCGGGGTGAACGTCAGAATAATGATCCCGTCTGTGGTTGCCGTCCGAATCAGGCACTCGCCGTAAATCTCCATCGGCGGCTCTTCGTCCAGCCAAACCCCATCCTGTTCCGTGCCCTCGAATGACCCCCGGCCCTGCTGGTACGACTTCAGGCCGATCATGGATATGCCCCCAGCCGCGTGCCGAATCTGCGCCGTGTCGATCAGGTTTGAAACGCCGGCCTTCCAGGTGATTTCCTCGATGCTGTCGCCTGGGATTAATCCTGTACCGCTAACCCGCTTTGTCGCACCAGAACCAAGCACTTCACCGAATAGCTTTGACTGAATAATGTCGCGGGTAGTCTCGTTGGTTTTCCCGGCAGCCCAGAACCGAACCTGCCTATCAAACCTTCGCCCCGTCCACCAATGCGGATATTGCCCGGTCAGGTGCAGCGCTGTTTCATAGCCGCCCATGCCTTCAGTCTTTCCGACCCGGTTTGCGCACATTGCGCAGCGCTCGCGGTATCGAGCGCCGGCATCGAAGAACTCCAGATGCTTCTTGTACAGTTCCCGGCGTAGCGGGCCTTCGTCCGGGTAATAGGCGAGCAACTTACGGCGGGATTCTCTTCTCGCCAATTCCTCCAGGATTCCGACGTATTCAGATAGGTCACTCACCAAAGTTATCCACAGAATTTATTGATAAGTTTTGTATTTCCCCGCGATTTTTGAGACACGAAACCGCTAACGCGCTGTTTTTATTAAACATGGTTAGGCTGATTAAATTTTAGGCAAAATTCCTATTTTCTTGCTTAATTCCAGCGCCTTCGCCATCAGTTGGTCATCCATCATGTCAGTAATGGATGCGTTTATTTCCAGCTTGTCGGTGAACATGCCAAGATGCCGCCCGATATCCACCAGTGCGGCGCGCTTGTCGTGCAGCTTGATCTTGATGCCCTGCGCGGTCTGGCTGATTTCGGATATGGCCGCTGCCGTGTCGTCGTCCAGGTCGCCGCTGTCTACCAGCGATACGCCATTAGCGATCGTCGTTTCGCCTTCTTCGTCCTTCACCGCGATGCCGTCACCCCACTTTACCGCCCTGCGCAAATCGCTGAAGCCCAACTTTGCCAGCTCGGCGAGCACTTTGTCCTGGGTGATTTCGGTGCGCTGCTCACGGGCTTTCTGTCGTTCGGCAATGGCGGCTGCAATGTAAGGTTTGGTTAAGTTCTCGCACCCGATTTCTTTTGCGGTTCTCGGGCTGTATCCGGCGCGGATCGCTGCCTGCGCCGCGTTCAGGTCAATCAGATATTCGTCAACGAACCGTGATTGTTTTGGGTTCAGACTCATAGCTATCGTGCGTCGCTCTGCAACCCGGTAAACGTCACCCCGCCCGCAGCGGTGAACACCAACCGAACAGCCTCCACGGGGGTGATAATCTCGCCGGCCTGTGCCGTGGTCTCGTTGGTCACGGCGGCATGGTTGAACCAGTTGGCGCCATCGTAGGACTGCTGCACGCCATATGTCGGGGTGCCGGAATCAATCGTGCAGCCGAACCCCATCATGAAATCGATCCGGGACAGGCGCATGCTGGCTGGCGCTGACACGCTGCCGGCAGCCCATCCGATATCCATGGTATCTGCGCCGATGGTGGCGCTCGGCGATACGCTTGTCACGGTGCTGAAATATTTGGTTGAGGTTACTGTGGCAGTCCCGTTCGGCAGAGCCACCGTCTCAGTCTGAGCGACACCGTACAGCGTGCCAGTGATGATGGCTGTCTTGGCGCTATGATCGGTTACGGCGTCGCCCTTGATGGTAATCAAGTGAGCCAGGCTATCGCCTGCGGCGTTTGCGGTCAGCGCCCACCCGGCGCCGGCTGCGCCAGTGGCATTGGATAGCAGGCCAGTGACGTTTGCGGCTACCGATGCCGCGGTGATGATGTGTTTGATTGTCATTTCATTCCCTACTTGAGCACCACATTAATGATGGCCACGCCCAGCGGATTCATGCCGCCGTCAACCCTGATCCACCTCATGCACAGCGCCTAGAATGGACACCTCCTTTCGGGGGTGGATGGAAATAAAGAAGCCCGGAACTCGGTAGGAATGGCGGGCATGAAAAAAGCCGCTAGATGAAGGCGGCTTTTGAGCATTGCGTGTATACGGCTGGGGAAGCAAAACCGCAGCATAGAGATATCTTCTACACTACGGTTCCTGATATGTCGATATTTTTTTAGCGCATGTTACGCGTTTTCTCATGGTTTTATATCCTGTCCAGGGGGCTCATGACCCCGCGCCCGCCACGGTTGAGGACGTGGGTGTAGATCATGGTCGTACTCACATCGGCATGGCCAAGCAGCTCCTGCACCGTGCGGATGTCGTAGCCGGACTCCAGTAAGTGGGTGGCGAAGCTGTGGCGCAAAGTGTGGGGGTGCGTCGGTTTTATGATGCCGGCCTTGCGGGCCGCTTCTCGGACGTGGCGCTGGATGGTCTTTTCGCTGATATGGTGGCGCCGGATGACGCCGGTGCGTGGCTAGGTGGGATAGGAATGCTTCCACCTCCGGCGCGCCCATGTCAGCCGGGTGCTTGAGGTGGTGGAAGTGGATATAGAATTTTATCCAGTAGAGGTAGGTTTTTTCGGTGCTGAGGCTGTAGTGCTTGACGCGGATTCGGTCGCGCACATGGTCAAGCAGTTTCGGTTTTTGAACGACCTCCGGCATGTCGCTTTTCACGGCTGGAGGTGTCGCATTTCGTTCGATAGTTTCATCATGGTGCGGCCTCCGTGGTTTCGTAAAAGTGTTAAGCGACATGGATCGGTAATTAAGCGACATCAAGGCGTCGTTGAATTTAAGTTGGGCGGCTCCCATGCTCTTGCCAAAATATCCAGCAAATCGCAATCCTCCACGCCGCGAAGAAACTGGTCGTGGGCGTGCAATGCAACGGCTTTCAGCCTGCGAACCTCCGCTTCCATTGCGGCAACCCTGGGCGCAATCTCTAGCAGGGCATTCCCGGCTGAGTTTGTTTTGGCCTTGGTCACGTTTTCCCACGCAAGACCTCTGCCAATTAGGTCAATTCTTACGCTGTCTTCCATCATGTCTTTCTCCGTTGTTAAAATCCGCCCAACCCGGCGGTCGAGCTGACCAGCCGATAAAGCCCGGCTGTCAGCTCACCTCTACGTTATCCGCAAATATTCATAAAATGGTTAAACCCGCTCTGCAACGATGTTTTTACCCTGATCGGCGCGTCATTCCAAAACACAGCATCCGTCAGGCTGATTCGCCGCGCTTTGTCCGCCATCGGAAAAAGTGGCTCCTGTACCAATTCGATCATCTTCACGCTGTTGCTATGGCCGCCACCCGTTATGCGGATTTGGCCGCAATCCGTCATGGCATTGAGCGCGCTAGATACTGCCACTCGGGCTGAATTGGTCGGCCCGAACTTTTCCCGCAGTTCGGCTATGTGGATAGACCCGCCTGCTTCATTGAGGATGGCGCAAATCTGCTGGCGGAATGTGGTATCGAGTCCGCCTCGTTCAACCTTTCGGCACTCGTTGCATTCTGTCCGCATCCCGTCCTTGTTGCGATTGGACGCGCCGAATGCTGATTCTGGCTTTTCTTCGTGGCATACGCGGCAGGTTTTCATCATGCGGCCTCTTGCTGTTTGCTGAAGTCCGCCAACCAACTGAGTACAGTCTGCTCGCTGACTGAAAAACGCATCGCCAGCGCCCCGATGATTTCGGAATCAGAAGGGCGCTTGGCTGGTGCTGAAGTTGTCGCTTCGGCCAGCTTAACCGGCGATTGGGTGGCTACTGGCGCGGGCTTTGCTGGTTCTTGGGCTGGTGCTGGTGACGCCGGTTTCGCTTCCTGCTGGCGTAGCGTTTCTTCCTCAAGCTCGTCTAGTACTCGCTGCGCCTTTGCGGCGGCTTCGGCCTTCTCGCGCTCGATACGCTCGGCGTCTGCCTTGGCTTGCTGATCGGCCTTCACCTTGGCCTCTGCCTTGGCTTGTTCTTCCTGCTGGATTCGCTGGCGCTCGGCTTCAAACTTCTCGGCCTGCTCTTTTTCTCGCTGCGCGACACGAGACTGAACCAGCAGGCAGAAGTCGTCGAACGGCTTTTGAATGATGGCTTGAAGATCAGGGAATAGCGTGCGATCAACCGATTCGGTATTGAACCATGCCAGCTTGCGGCGAATATCGAGCGCGACGGCATCGGCCTCCATCTTGGCCCGCGCCAGTTCGGTGTCCACCGCATCGTGCAGGCTGGACATGGTGCGCTTGTTCTTCATCGCGCCGGCAAAGTCTGGCTTTGTGACATCCAGCCGAAGCGGTGCAACCTCGACATCCAGCGCCATGACGTGTTGTGAAAATGCCGCTGCTGCATCCATCAATATGCGTTGCTTGATGGCTTCCTTCTCGCTCTTGACCAGCTTGTCCAGCGTCAGGCGCTTGTCGCGCAACTGCGCCTGGATATGGTCGATGGTGCGCATCAGTTCATCAATGCTTGCTGTCTGTCCGATGGCGGCTTTCTTGGCCGCGTCCAGATCGTCCTCGGCGGCCTTGCAGAACTTCACGGTTTCCTCGGCCTGGGCGAAGTCTTCATCCGTTTTCAGGTCGGTGTTGATGTTGGCAATGAAGGTGCTGGCGGCTTCCTTGAAGGCAGGGAGGTTGCTCAGCGTCACCTCTCCACGGATCTGGATGGCCAGGGCCGGCAGGGAGAGGATGGCGGCGGCCTTGGGCTTCTCGGTAATCTCTCGCGGGGTGTAGGCCGCCAGGTCGGAACGAAATTGTTTCCAGCCAGCAACAAGCGCATCAAACTTCTCATTGCTTGGCTCGTACCAGCAACAAGCCATGTTTTCTTTCGTGCCATCCGATGTCATGAACAGGCAACGCTTCGCTTGGCTCACAAGCAACTGCTGGTCAAGCTGGATTGTGTAATGAGGATCGAGCGTCCCAGCATTCACATCCTCTGCAAGTTTCGCGGAATAGAGCTTGTGTTCCCATATAATTTCTTCATCCAGCGTGATGCCGTCCAGGCTTGCCAGAAGATCAACGCCATCAACATGCAATGAAGCTGTGATAGGGTAAAGCTCTAACCCTATGATTTCCTCGGCTATGCTTCTGGCGGCACTCTCAGCAGCATGCCCACGGTCAAAAAGCGCTTGTTTCGCGCCATCAACATCTTGAGAAATGCCAGTGTGCTTTTGGTGCATCAGCTCAGTGCGTGTTGTGTACTTCGATTTCCCATTTGCTGCCGGGGCTTCAGATGCAGTGTCGTGTGCAGAGCGAATTTTTAACCAATCGTCTGAACCCTGCTGTACGGATATGATTTTCATGACTGCACCCCTTCGATAATAAAACCATTGCGTGATTCAAGACTTTTTCTTATGCAGCAAGCCTCAAAGAAGTCCTTAACCCATGCGGCATACTTCCCAAGGAAATATATACTGAACCCGCCACGGTGATAATGAACACCAGATAGATCGTGCGTTGAAATCTTGTTTTTTCTGTTTCTTTGGTTAATCGCTTTTGTGACGATTCGTAAATTTTCTATGCGATTATTTAGTCCATTACCGTCGATATGATCCACAACTAGACCATCCTGAATGTCTCCATTTACATACATCCAAGCGGCCCTGTGCGCATAAACCTTTCTGTAAGCGCCTAGATGTTTAATGCTTAACACGGCGTAATCGCTATGTTTTCTCCTGTTTATGGTGCCTACTATCTTTTCTTTATATGCGGCATTTTTACTTTTGAATTCACCTGTTGTTTCGTCATATAGAAACGCATCACGGATTGATATGGCGTTAATCATGTTCATGGCTCCAGCTATCAATCTCAAAGCGCTGATCTTCTGACAAAATTGCCTTTGTACTCAGCATGGCAATCAGATCATCAGCAGATTTCTTGCCGGAAATAACAATCTCTCTCCATGCTTCCCTGTTCTCTGAAAACTTTTCATCCGTGCATTCCTGCAACTCAGGCTTTGGCGCCGGCTTGTTGACGATCTCTCCGGTCCCGCCATTGATCACCGTGCCGCCTTCCTCGAATGTCTTGCCTTCCATTTCGTCAGCCGTTGGCGCGGCGCCAAACTCGGGGAACGCCTTGCGCAATGCCTGGGCTTCCGCGCACTTGGCAATCTGCCCGTATGGCCGGCGCAACCACATCGAGTTAGGGGCGGGGCTGTCCTTGCCCTTGGTGGCGTAGTTTTCTTTCCAAAACTCGGTGGCCGCGAATTCGACAACTGAGCCGTTCTGCATGGCGCGCTTGACGATCACCTTGCACCATTTTGGGTAAGAGATTTGAACGCCACCCAATTCCTCATTCACGTCCGGGCCGAATTCCGGCTCGCTCACGCCGGCATAGTTTCCAGACCTCGCAGCCTGGGTGCGATACAGACCGATCCCCGGCATGATCACATCTCGCATAGCCTTGATGTCGTAACCCTTGGCATCCTTCTTGCCCGTCGATGCGTACATAGGGACGATATGCACCGGCTTCTGCATCGGGTCCAGTCCTGACGCCTTGCAGTAGCTCATTACCAGCTTGATAGACTCGTCTTGTGCGCCGACATAGAGCGAGTTGCGCAGGACGTTCATCAGTTCGGTCTCGTCCATGGCCAGAGCCGGGAGAGCTTGCGGCTTGATCGCCGCGACGTTGGTTTTATGTTCCATGATGATGTTTCCCTTTAAAGTGTTTTTCTTGCCAAGTGCCAGGCCGCGCGCACCGTGTAACCGCGACCGCGCCAGTAGATAAAGTCGCGCAGGGTTTTCATTGCAGCCCCGCTTTCATGGCCTTATCGTGCGCATCTTTAGGCGTTGCGCCGGTCTGCCAAATCCCGTGGTATGCACTCGCCATCCAGCAGCGGAAAGAACCGCTCCATTGCATTCTGATTTTCATGCTGTCACCTCGCACTCATTCGTAAGCTCATCCATTGCAGCCTCCACAGCTTTAATTGCGGCGTCGGCTTCGTTGAATGCATCACAAATTGTTGTTGTTGTGATTTCCATGATCGAATCCCTCCAATGCGTTATTTGGCTTCAACAAACTCGTTTTCATTGTTAAGCACATACCAAACATCCGGCTTAATTCCGTTCTCGCCGACATAAGCGACAACGATGCGGAAGCGCTTCTCCTCGTCATTCCAGTACGCTAGAGACATGGCGCATTTATCTCCGCCTTTAACTCTGCCATGCAGTCCTGCGTTGCAAGCAATCGACGAATACCCTGACGCGGCCAACTTGCTGTAATCCCCTGACGCGGCCAACTTGCTGGAACCCCCTGACGCGGCCAACTTGCTGGAATACCCTGACGCGGCCAACTGGCTGTAATCCCCTGACGCGGCCAACTTGCTGGAATACCCTGACGCGGCCAACTGGCTGTAATCCCCTGA
>Ga0100379_10002319_pt1 | contig 18126 bp, 18 predicted proteins | sample CryGeymeta201503_FD_80418 | JGI IMG/M metagenome (GOLD analysis project Ga0100379, IMG submission 80418) | Groundwater microbial communities from Crystal Geyser aquifers in Utah, USA - Crystal Geyser metaG 2015-03 | ecosystem: Environmental > Aquatic > Deep subsurface > Groundwater | place...
AAGTTATAACTTGATTTTGAGTTTCAGTTTCATTTATTTTTGCATCATTTCAAGCCTTATATTGATCATAAGTTCTTTGAGCTAATTGTACTTGTTTTTCTAGTAAATCTAATTGTAATTTCTTTTGATCATAGAAATCTCAAAGTGATTGTTTACTTCATTTTAATCATAAAAAATATTGTCAAGAAACTGTCATTAAACTAGATTCAACATTTGTTCAAAAAGTACTTATTGTATTTTTATATCAATCAAGGGTCTCTTTTGATAAAGATACATTTTCAACAGTATAATCTAAAACATCATATGTATTACTTAATAATATTTTAATACTTTCTGCTAATTCTTCTCATAAATTAAGAGTTTTTAATAAAACTTCATTACTTGGATTTTTATTTTCTATTTCTTCATCATACAATTTTTTATAACTTTTATATAATTCATTTGTTATAAAAAATTGTTTTTTTGATTCAACATATTTAGATGGATTTTTAGCACTTATATATATTTCATAACTATTATTTTTGTTTTCATTTGCACTTGTTACTCACAAGATTTCATCAATAAAATTTATGATAGAAGTATCTAGTATAACTGATGAAACAATCGCATTTTTAGAATTGTTATATATGTTTTTTTCTTTTGTATCAAAGATAATTTTTGTGTTTTCTAGATTTAGTTTAGCAGTTTCTAATCAAGTTAGTGCTGTTTCAAGATTTGTATTACTTATATTTTTAACATCTTCTAATCAAGTAACTATTCAGCTTTTTCAAATCATAGCTTGATTTTGTTTTTCTTCCATTGCTTTTATTTGTTCATCATACATTGCAATAGTTGAATTTTTTAAATCTTGTAATCATAAAATAGCAGTATCAGAAGTATTATAAGCAACTTTTGCTTCCATAGAATCAAGAGTTAACAATAAATCTCATGCATTAACATAATCACCTTCTTCAACATATAATCAATCAACTCTTCATCATAGTTTTGTTGAAAGATTTGTAGAATTTTCTCATTCTAAATATCAAACATAGGTATTAAAATTATCAATACTTCATGAAAATACGCTTCAAGTTTGAAAGTATTTTTTTTGAATTTTAACTTCATTTTCTTTTCAACACGAGAACAAAAACAAAGTAAAAAATAGGATTATAAATAGTTTTTTCATTTTTTATTTATCATTAAATATTATTTTCATAGCTGATATTAATTCTAGTATCTTGTTATTAGAAATCTTATAAAAAACTTCTTTTCATTTTTTTTCTGATTCTAAAATTCATTCTAGTTTCATTTTTCATAAATATTGTGAAATTTGTGATTGTGAAATAGTTGAACAAGTCATAATTTCACTTACATTTTTTTCATCATTTCACAGAAAACAAAGTATTGTTAGTTTATCTTTATTTGAAAAACTTTTAAGTAAATCAGCTATTTTATCAACCTTTTGCATTATTTCTTTCATATTCTACATATTAATATATAATTATATGTTTATATATTATATAAAAAAATAAAAAAGCAAATTGTTTTTTGCTTTTTTATATATTTAAGTTTTAATAATTCTTATTTTTTCTATTTTTTTGCATTTCATATCATCTCATATTTCAACATAAACTCATGAAACAAGATATGTACTATCAAGTGATTGTTCTATTTTTCATTTGTTTATTCAACTCAAAAATCTAGATTTTACACTTTCAAAATCAGCTCAAATAATAGAATTAAGTGGTCAATTCATACCTACATCACAAATAAAACCTGTTCAATTTTTGAGAATAATTTCATCATTTGTTTGAACATGAGTGTGTGTTCAAAACATAAAACTTATGTCTCAATCTAAATAATTTACCAAACCATAAGCTTCAGCAGTTGCTTCATTATGAAAGTCTAGAATTATTCAATCAAGTTTTTCTCACTTATAAGAATCAAGGATTTCTCTAATTTTTAAAAATGGATTTGGTACTTTATGATTCATAAAAACTTCTCATTGCATATGAATTACTAAAAGTTTTTTTCAATTTTTTTCAAAAATCTTATGTCATTTTCAAACTAAATCTTCTTCATAAAAGTTTGCACATCTTATAAGATGTGAATCTTTTTTTCATAGATAATCCTTAATTTTTTCAAAATTATCAAAAATATGATCTCAAGAAGTCATAATATCAACTCCTATTTTTTCAAGTTCTATTATATGTTTTTCAATTGCTCATCTTCAAGAACTCACATTATCTACATTTGCAATTACAAAATCAGAATTATATTTTTCCATCAATTTTGGCAATTCTTTCCTAAGTCATTCTCTACCAACTCTTCCATAAACATCTCAAAATATTAGTAATTTCATTTAAAAATATATTAATAAGACCGGTCTTAAATTATTGTATTATAATTAAAGAGACCGGTCTCTTTAACTTATTTTTATTATAATTTTATTTTTTCAATTAGTTTTTCAATTAATTTTTTATCACTTGTATAATCTATCATAATAACCCTATTATAAACTGAATTTAAAATCATAGTAAAAACTCAAAATATAAATAAAAACTCTAAAATATTAAATAATTTTAAATAAATATAATATCTTGATTGCATAGAATTAACAAAATCTATTTTTTTTCAATCAAATTTTTGTTCTAATCATTCATAAAGATAAGTATTTATTCACTTCATATTTACTTGATCTTCAGGTTTTAAATTTAAGTATTCTGAATAACTATTTAAATCATTATAATTTCAAGAAATATAAATTGAAGTCACAAAAAATGGTAAGTATAAAGATAAAAAAAGAATAAAAATAAAAGTAGTTTTTATAAATTTTTTATATCATTTTGTTATATTATAAGATTTTTTGAATATTTCTTTTATGCTAAGATTTTCAAATCTTTTATCAACCAAAATCATATAAGAAAATATGAATCTATAAAATAGATAATATAATCAAACTAATAATAATAAAAAGAAAACTAAAGAAATAATAGAAAATAAATTACTATAGTTTCATATTACTATACTAGTCGTAGCATCAACTCAACCAAATATTAGTATTAAAACAAATATAATAATTAAAAAAACGAATATTGGTAAAATAAATATAAGCAAACCTAAAAGAGTTAATAAAAGATATTTTAAATATAATTTATAATCTAAGTATGTTTTATTTAAATATAAAGTTTTATTTCATTCTAGATAACCGTTATATAATTTTATAAATAATATAAAACTAAAAAAATAACTTATTATATATGAAAATAATGAAATTAAATATAAAATATTTCAGAATAAATCAATCATAAATACACTATTTATAACAGAATTTATAAAGTCTAAAAATGCAATTCATGAAAATAATGAGTAAATATAAAATACTATTGCGAATGGTACAATTGATAAAAATCAAATAAAAGTTGAATACAAAAAAATCAGTATTTTAGAAATACTCCAATGCAATAAATTTTTATAAAGTAATATTATATCTTTAAAAGTATATTTTAAAATATTTACCATAATTAATTTTTAATATATAATTGGCTTACATTTTAATAAAATAGATACAATTTGCAAAATAAAAACAAAAATGTAGAATATAAGAAAATAATTTAATTATATTTATGAAAAAACACGATATAATTTTTTGAATTATAAGATTACCACTTGATTTTTTTATAATATTTTCAAGTTTTTTTATAGCGAGAGAAATAAGAGCAGTTCCAGATTTATTACCTATTTGGCTTAATCTACCTATAAAAACAATTGATAATGAAAGTCTAGCATTATTTGCTATTTTTTGAGGTTTCTTATATTTATTTATACTTTCAATTCACTCATTATATTTATTAAAAATAACTTCTTCAAAAATAAATGAATTTCTACAAATAATAAGATATTCGTTTTATTGGATGATTTTTTTCTCATTTTTCGTATTTCTATGAAAATGAATAGTTTATCAAACTGATATACCTAGACTTATAATTTTTTATACATTTTTAATTTGAACAATTTGAATTATTTTCTGAAGAATTTTATTAAATAACTTTGAATATTTTTTACTTAAAAAATGAATATTATCAAAAAGAAAATTACTACTTATATCAAATAAAAATCCTGAAAAAATAAGCGAAATAATTGATGATATAAATGATTCTAGAGTTTATAAAATAATTTGATACTCAAACAAAGAAAAAATAGAAAATAATGATCTTAAATACAAATGAAATATAGAAAAAATTAAAATACTTTTTGAGAAAAAAAGATGTGATGAAATCTTATATATTGATAGTGATTACAATAAAAAAGAATTACATGAATTATGGGAATTAACTAGAATATTTGCAATTAGATATAGATATATAACTAACTCATTTGATGTAACAAAAACAAATACAACTTTGACTCTTATAAATAAAATACCAGTAATTGAAATAAAAAATACTTCACTTGATAATTGGGCAAAGGTATTTAAAAGAATATTTGATTTATTAGCATGAATAATTTGAATAATTATAACTTTTCCTTTAATAATTACTATTTGAATTTTAATAAAAATAGAAGATCCTAAATGACCTATTTTTTATAAAAATCATAGAATTTGAAAATCAGGAAAAAGATTTAATCTATACAAATTTAGATATATGAAATGGGAATATTGTATAAAAGATGCTTATACAAAAATAAATAAAAATGATGAAGCTCTACTCTTTGAAAAAGAATTAATTGAAAAAAGTTCAAGTAGAAATTGACCACTATACAAGATAAAAAATGACCCTAGAAAAACAAAAATTTGAAATTTTATTGAAAAATATTCTATCGATGAGATACCACAATTTTTTAATCTAATTATTTGAAATATGAGTCTTGTTTGACCAAGACCACATCAACCAAGAGAAGTAGAAAAATATAGTATAGACCAAAAAAGATTACTTACTATAAAACCATGAATTACTTGAATGGCTCAAGTAAATTGAAGAGAAAAAAATGATTTTAAAAAAGAAGCTGAACTTGATATATTTTATATAGAAAATTGGAATATGTTACTTGATTTAAAAATCATATTAAAAACTTTTAGTGTAATATTATCAAGAAAATAAAAATACTTAGGCAAAAGACCTAAGTATTTTTATTTATAAATTATTTCTATTTGTCTTTCATCTTCATTTTTAGTTTTAGTCAAAGTTATAGTTATATCAGATTTATAGTATGTTTCAATTAATTCTGGCCATTCTATAAGTATAATTCAAGTATTATTATCTAATATATCTTCTCAACCAATAGCAAAAAATTCATCATAATTACTTAATCTATATAAATCAAAATGATAATTATCTCAGTATTTATTATAATATGTATAAGTTGGAGAAATAATATCTTCTTTAACTCAGAGTAAATTATTTAAAATATGCTTTGAAATAGTTGTTTTTCAAGCTCATAAATCTCATTTTAAAAAGATTATACAAGGAGTTTTTATCTCAAAATCAAGTGATGAAATATTATTTATGGAATATTTTTTAATCATATCAAGAAAAAAATGTGTTAAAATTTGATTTAAATTATTATTTGATATATAATAAAGCTATAAATTTAGTAAAATAACTATATTACATATTATGGAAACATTAATAGAAGTAAATAAAAAAGAAGAAAATTGAATTATAATTTTTGAATTTACATGAGAATTAGATGAAACAAATGCAGATAAAACATTTAAAAGCATTTATGAAGCAATTGGTGATTTTGGTAATAAAAAAATCATTCTAAATATGTCTGGTTTAAAATATCTAAACTCAAAATCAATTGGTTATATTGCTGATGTATTTTCAAATATAGAAGATAACGAATGACAAATGCAAATTACAAATTGTTCTGAATGAGTAAAAGATATATTAGAACTTGTTGGGATTACAACTATTGTACCTACGGTTGATGATGAAAAAGATGCAATTAAAGCTATGAGTTAATAGTAAAATAAAAAAATATGGATGATGAATCCATATTTTTTTATTTTACTATTTCTTTCAATTTTTTCTCAAAATTACTAAGCGAGAAATCGTTTGCTCTTTCCTTGCAATCTGCTTTCATATCTAAACTTTTTTCAGGTGTCAATTTATTAACTGCTTCAATTATATCTTCAATTTTTAAATCTGGATTGATTAAATAACCAGTTTTAGAATCAATTATAGTTTCCTTTAATCATCAATCATTTACTCATAAAACTGGCTTTCAAGCAGCCATACTTTCAACTGGACTCATACCAAAATCTTCATCAATTGGTATATAGATTGTTGCAATACAATTCCCTACATAATCAGTAAAACCTACATTTCAAGGTAGAGTTTTAAATTCTATATTTGAAGATCATTTTGCAAGTGAAAAAATCTTTGATTTTTGAGGATCATTTTCTCAATATATAACAAGTAATTTTTTATCAGGCATTAACTTAAATGCCTCAACTATCTTATCTACTCTTTTTGCATCACTAAGTCTTGCAAAACTTAGATAATAATCCTTTGTACTTATATATTTAAATTCTCTTAAATTAACTGGTGGATATAAAACAACACTATCAATTCATAAAAATTTCTTAATTCTCTTTTGAGTATTTATAGAATTTGTTAAAACTAAATCCATTTTTTTTACATCACTTTCGTAACTTTTTTTAAAAACATAACAAAATAATTTAAAAACTGGTTTTATAAAAAAAGGAACTTTTTTAAGATATAAATCATGTAAATCATAAATATATCTAGGTGGAGTGTGACAATAATAGATTTTTTTAGAAGTTTTATTACAATTCCTAACAGAACTTATACTATCTCATGAAAAAATTACAGTTTCATAATTTTTTAGAAATCTTGTATTAAATAAAAATGCCCATTTAAGTTTTATATGCCTAAATCATTTTTTAAATATCTCACTTGATACTGAAATCATCTCTCATTTAAATCACTCTTTTCTTAGATCAAAACTTCATGCACTAAAAAACCCTGAAGCCAAATCAGCATTAAGTGCTTTTGCCATCATAAGAATAAGCCTTTCTCATCATCATTTATAGAGAAAAGTATCGTGCATTATTATTGTTTTATTTTTCATTTCAATTCATTCAATTTAATTAATGCTTCCATTGGTGTAAGATTATTAACATCAATTTTTTTCAATTCTTGTTCAACTAAACTTTCACAAAAAACCTCTTTTTCTACAAATTCTACTATTGGTTTACTTCAAATAGTAAGTTGATTTCAAAAAACTCATGAATGTTCTAATTCCAATTTCTTAAGCATTTTCTTTGCTTCCATAATAGTTGACTGTCACAATCATGCAATTTTTGCAACTTCTAATCAAAAAGATTTTTTGATTCACCCGGGAATTATTTTTCTAAGAAAAACTAAGTTTTCATCATTTTCTCAAACTGCAACAGAAAAATTTGAAACTCATTTTAAGTTTTTTGATTCATCAATTAATTCATGATAATGAGTTGCAAAAAGTGTTTTTGCTTTTATGTTGTCGTGATTTTCTTTTAATATTGCCCATGCTAAACTCATACCATCATAAGTAGAAGTTCACCTACCAACTTCATCAATTATTACAAAACTATTTTTTGTAGAATTATTTAATATATTTGCAACTTCTTGCATTTCAACCATAAATGTTGATTGTCCTAAAAACAAATTATCTTGTGCTCAAATCCTAGAAAAAATCTTATCCGTTATTGGTATATTTGCTTCCTTAGATGGGACAAAACTACCAATATGCGACATAAGTATAATCAAAGCATTTTGCCTCAAAAAAGTAGATTTTCATCACATATTTGGTCAAGTAATTATATGAACATAATCACTATTATTTAACTCTAAATTATTACTTATAAAATCACTTGCATTTTTTTCTATAATTGGATGTCTTCAAGAAATAATCTTTAAATTTGAATCGGTGTTTATTGATGGTTTTACATAATTATTTTCATAAGCTGCTTGAGAAAGTGATGATAGAAAATCTATATTTGAAGTTATATCTGAAACTTTTTTTATATTTTTATAACTATCTAAAATTTGTTCTCTAATTTGCAAAAATATTTCATATTCTCTTGATGATTTTTCATTTTGTGCTTCCAAAAATTTTTCTTCAAATTGTTTTAACTCAATAGTTACATATCTAGAAGCATTTACCAAAGTTTGTTTATGTATAAATGAATCTGGAATTTTTAAAGTTTGACTTTTTGGAATTTCTATAAAATAACCTGAAATATTAGTATACTTTATTTTTAAATTTGAAATTCAAGAACTTTTTGAGAGTTCATTTTGATAATTTGTTAACCAATCTTTTGAATTATTTATTATACTTCTAAATTCATCAACAATCAAATCATATCAATCTGCAATTATTTCTCATGAAGTGAGTGAATTTTCTGTATTTTCTTTAATTGAAGATTCTAGTAATTCGATGATTTTTTCTATTTCTATCAATTTTATGAATTTATATTTTAAACTTAAACCAATTTTAGTTATAATAAAAGTTTTGTAAAGAAAATATTTACTTGAAAAATAATCTTATTTCTATAAAATTTTAAATAGTTAAAAATAAAAATGAAAATCCATGATAAAAGTACATAAAAATGATTCTATAGTAGATATAATTATAAAAATTAAAAATAATTCTGAAAAAGAACTTATAATAGAGTTTCCTTTTTGACATCCTGTTTTACATAACCATACTTCTCTAAAAATCATAAAAACAAAAGCTTGAAAAAGAGAATTAATAATTATAACAAATGATAAAACTGCAAAGAAAATCTGAAAAAATTTGTGAATAAAATATTCTATAACTGATAATCCAGATTTAGTAGAATATAATTATACTTTTTTTGAATATTTTTTGTATACATTTAAAAGTTATTTTAGAGAAATAAAAGATATATTTTTACAAAAAAATCACGATTCAATAATAGTAAAATACAATAAAAAATATGGAAATTGAAAGATATGATTTTTTATAACATTTATCTTTATATCATTTTTCTTACTTATATTTATATTTTATTTTGCTGTAAATAAAACTTATATTTATATAAGTCCTGAAGTAGAAGTAAAAACAAAAGCAAAAAATTTTATTTTTACTGAAATGAAAGATGATGAATTTATGCTTGATGAAAATACTATAAAATTAAAGAAAATTCAAAAAGTAATATCTATAACTGAAAAATTCGGTACATCTTGAATTTCAGAAAAAACAGTTTCGACTTCTAGATGAAAAATTACTTTGTATAATTTATTTAGTGAAAAAATAGATTTAATATCAAATACAAGAGTAGAAACTATATCTTGAATAACTTTCTTAATAGAGTGAAGTGTAAGTATTCCACCAAGTATAGTAAGTTGAAGTTGAGAAGTTATACCATGACAAATAGATACATATGCTATTTCTAGAAATCATGATAGTAAATGAAATATACCAGGATCAAAAGCAAATATAAAAATATGAACTAAACTTGAATTACCTGGTTTAAAAACTGATAAGAATAAATTGTATGCAATTTCTAGTAGTGATTTTAAATGAGCAAATGATAATTATACTAAAGTTTTAAATAAAAATGATATAGAAAATGCAAAAATACTTTTAAAATGAAAAATAGAAAATGAAGCATTGAAACAAATAAAAAATGATATATTAGAAGCAAATAAATCAAATAATGTTGAATTTGAAATTTTATGAATTAATGATGTAATAAAATATTCTGACTTTGAAATCTTTTGATTAAATAATTTAAAAATATGAGAAGAAATAGATAATTTTGAACTATGAGCAACTATAAAAATATCAACTTATTCTTATAATAAAGAACTTCTCATAAGTAAAATGAGAAACGATATAAAAGATAATATATTAAAAGATATTGAAGAAATATTACAAATAAATTCAAATTCTCTAAGAATTACAAATATTATTTGGACTGAAAATAATCCTTATTCATTAAAAGCAACAGCTCAAGTTGAAGTACTTTTTATACATAATTTTTTAAGTAAAAGTAATAATTATGTAGATAAATTAAAATCAGTTGTATCATGATTAAACAAAAATGAAGCTGAAAAAATACTATTGAATAATAGTAAAATAAGTAATGTAAAAATTGAAACAAAGCCATTTTTTATAAAAAATGTTTCAAAAATAACTGATAATATAATATTTAAAGTAGTTAAAGAATAAAAAAAATTGCCGTAGGCAATCTTTTTTATTCTTTATTTAGTCTATTTATTTCATCTATAACCACCTCTTGAATTTGAAGAAGAAGAATTTCATCTATAACTTGAACCTCTACTACTAGTTTTTCTAGCAAAACCAGATGAAGAGGAACTACTACTTCATTCTTTTTTTGATTCAACAATTAATGGTTTAATAGGATTAAATTCTTTAAATTTTTTAAGAACAAAATCTGCATCATCATTTGATAAATTAATAAATGAAAATTCTCTCATTATATCAATATTACCAACATCTCATAATTTAGAAGAAGTTTCTTTTTCGATAAATTGGATTAAACTTCCAGGACTAAATCAGTCTAATTTTCATTTAGCAACAAATAATCTTTTTTGTCATTCAACTCAACTAAATCATCTATCAGATCTATCTCATCTTGGTGCCTTATCATTTCTATTACCTCTATCTCATCTGGTATCAGAAGAAAAATTTTCTTCTCTTAATTCACTATAATGAGTTATTGAAAATTCTTTTCAATAACTTTCCTTCAAAATAGCAGCGAGTATTTGTTCAGGAGGATTACCTAAGTCAAGTAAATCTTTTGCTAAATCTATATAATATAATTCATCTATATTAGTTAATAATTCTCTAGTATTATCAATTAATCTTTTTTTCTTAAATTCAATTACATCAGAAATTTCTGGTAATTTTTCAACTTTAATTTTTGATTTAATAGCAGACTCTATCCAAGATAAAATTCTAGAATCTTTTCTTGATACAAATGAAATAGCTTCTCATTTATTACCTGCTCTACCAGTTCTACCTATTCTATGTGTATAAGTTTCTGGATTATCAGGAAGTGTATAATTAACTACATGAGTTAAATTATTTACATCTATACCTCTAGCTGCAACATCAGTAGCAACAAGAATTTTTATAGCTCAATTTTTAAATCTTGCTAAAGTTTTTTCTCTTTGTTTTTGATCAATATCTCAATGAATTCATTCTACTTTATAATCTCTACTCATAAGTCTAGCAGCTACATCATCAACATCAGCTTTTGTTCTACAAAATAATATACCATAAAAATCAAATTCTACTTCTATTACTCTGCAAAGTGCTTCAAATTTATCTCTTTCATTAACTTTATAACATATTTGATTAATATCTGAATTTGTTAATTCATTTTTTTCTATAGTTACTAAATCATGATCTTTAATATATTTATTAACTATATCTTTAATACTTTTTGGCATAGTAGCTGAAAAAAGTAATACTTTTTTATCTTTTGGAGTAAAAGTAATTATTTCTTCAATTTCTTCTTTAAAACCAATATTAAGCATTTCATCTGCTTCATCTAAAATAAAATATTTTATTTTATCTATATTTAAAGTTTTTCTTTTAGTTAAATGATCTATAACTCTACCTGGAGTACCTACAACTATTTGTGGTCAAGCTCTTAATCATGATAATTCATCTCTGATATTTTGTCATCAGTAAAGTAATTGAATTTTTACTGAACTATCAGCAAAAGATCTAATTTCTTCAGCAACTTGTATAGCAAGCTCTCTAGTTGGAGCTAAAATAAGAGTTTGAATATCTCTAGAATTAATATCAATTCTTTCTAAAACTGGAAGTGCAAAAGCAGCAGTTTTACCTGTACCAGTTTGAGCTTGACCAATAATATCTTTATTACCATTTAAAAGTAATGGTATAACTCATGCTTGAATTGCACTTGGATATTCATAACCTTTTGCTGCAATTTTAGCAAGCATTTTTTCAGATAATCATAAATCTGAAAATTTAATTTTCGTAATAGTATCAACTGCATCTATTTTTTTCTCTAACATTGTCATTTTTATATATATAAAAAATTAAAACAATTAAAAAAAGAACCGCAAACATAGCAAGTCCTTCTTTTTTGAAGAGACTTCCAATAAAAAACAAATAATTTATAATTAATTTTTTTTCGCGTGATTCCACTAACCCAAATTAATTATATCCCATTATATTGAGTTTTTTCGGAAATCGTATTTTTTTAATCGAACAGATTATAGTTTTTTAAAATTATAATGCAAGTTTTAATTAAAAAAAGAAAAAATGATAGATGAATATCTATCATTTTTTCTCTGTAATATTTGGTCTAATTTCTACAATTTTTGATCTTTTTTCTAAAACTGGTTTTTCATCTCAAATTGGTTTTTCATCTCAAACTGGTTTTTCTATTTTTCTTTTCGTGGTTTTAATTTTAGGTTTAGGAAAAGTTTTATATTGTTGTCAATAAATTTCAAATAAAGTTCTAGAACCTCCATTTGATTTTTTATTGTTTTGTAATCATAAAGCAGTTATATAGAAATCTGCTATTTCTTTAGTTGCAGCTTCAATTTCAAGAAGTGTTGGCATTCATTTATAATCATCTATATCAAATTTAATCTTTCATAATTCATAAGCTACCCTTTGTTTTTTCTTTGCTCTTGTCTTATAAAATCATAGATAATGCAATAATTCTGTAAATAAAACAATATTATTTATTTTAAATTCTTTTTCATAACAAACTCTCATTATTTCAGAATCTGAATCTTGTACTTCTTTTCTTTTAATAGTATAATAATAAGAAGAATGCCCCTCTCAATCTCTTTTTTCCCTAATTCTAAAACTTACTTTTCAATCTATTGATTCAATATGTCAATTATTAAAATCATAATATGTATCAATAATAAGTCATTCAAAAACCTTTTTAGCTCATGCTTTATTTGCTAAATTTTCTTCTAATTTAGCTTTATCAACATCTAAAATTTTTAATTCTTTTTCTTGTTCAAATCAATTAATTAAATTATCACTTAATTTTAATAAACCGTATTCATGTGATTTTATAAGTAATTCAGTTAATGAATTTTTTCAAAGAATATTAGCTATTTCTAATTTAGTAAAATTTTCAACTTCCTGCATTTTTTTTGGAAGCTCAATCAAATTAGTTTTTAAAAATTCAAGAAATTTATTTAAATCTAAGTATTTAGGAGTATTTACCATAAAATATATTAATATATAATTAAATTTATTATAAATAAAAAATTAGCAAAATCAATAGTTAATTATTTATAAATTAGTAAAAACATAATACACTAGTTCAAATTCAAAAGTAATAATATTATTATTTTAAGATTATTAATAATTGCTTTCTACACAACCTGACTATATTTTACACATTATTTTATAATTTTGTTTATTATATGATTTTGTTTAAAAATAACAATAAAATACTTTAATAATAATATAAATATATTGACTTAAATATCAAAAATATGATAAAATTAATCAAATAACAATTAATTTTATCTATATGAAAAAAATGAATTCAGAATTAGCAAAACTAATTTATGATTTTAAATGAGATGAAAAATCTGCTTTTAATGTTTATAATATAAGAAAAAATTTAACTGCAAGTTGATTTGAATATTATATTGCTTTTTTCTTTGAAAAAATCTTATGATATAAAATAAAAATAACGAATAATGTATATAGTCCTGATTGATGAATTGATTTAAAAGGCATTAGAAAAAATAAAGATTGAATTACTGAATATTGTATTATTCAATGTAAAAAGCATTCAAGAACAAGTTTTGGTATACAATATATTAGAGAATTTATATGAGCTATATATCATATACTTTATGATTTTCCTTCTACAAAAGCATATTATATAACTACTTCTGTATTTTCTGACCCTGCTATAAAATACTCTGAAAAAGAATGTATAAGTCTAAAAAACTACCAAAACATAGCAAATATTTATAATCAATATAGTTTAGTAGATTTTGAAAAAGATGTAAACAAAGAAATTCCTGAGAAATATAATTCTATATTTAATAAATGAAAAAAAACAAAAGAAGTAAAATGACAATGAAAACTATTTAATTCAGAAGAAGATGAATTATTAAAAACATTAAAAGAGATTAGATATAATATTATGAAAAAAAATCATATTGATGAAAAAAATCAAATAACTAATGACAAAATTTTAGAATATTTATCAATTAAAAGACCTCATAACTTAGAAGCATTAAAAAATACTTTATACGAATCTAATTTTAATAAAGAAGATGTCTCTAAAACTTTAAATTATGCAAATGAATATTTAAAATGAATTGTTTTATATAAGTAATAAATAAAAAAGACCATTTTTTTCAAAATATAATTTCTTTTTCACAAATTTATTTTAAAGATAAATATATTTGATCTCTAAATTTAGTTGCTATAATTTTATAGTTTTCTTCTATTAGATAAACATCTTTAATTCATGAATCTATAAACAAATTTAAAAAACTGTTTAAATATCAATCAACAAAGTTATCAATTTTATTTATAACTTCTAATCTTAATTCTATTTTAAACATAATAATTTTCTTTTTATTTACCTATTATTTTTTTAGAAAACGCTTTTGAATTTTTCAAAATTTTTTCATCTGAAATGATTTTAGCTTCTTCTAATGTATGATATATATTATTACTCATAATTTTGAAAATTAATTATTATATAATCATATTATATTCACAAAAACAATAAAGCAATTATTTTTTTATCACATCTAGGAATCGAAACAAATTTAAAAATAAAAAAAGCATTAAATTCAGATGAATTAATGCTTTTTAATGCGGAAAATGTATGGCAGCACCGTAGAGAATATTAGAAATAATATTATATTAAATGATAATTTATTTAATTTTAGTTATACTAATAATTATAATTTATATTAGTTTAAATAAAGTTTTGATTTTAAAAAATTAATGATATAATAAATATGTATCACGACAAAAGAGTTTTCAAAAAGTGTAAGTGCTTTAGAACGGCTCTTTTTTTATTTTTCATTTTTATATTCAATTTTCTTTTTAATATCAGATAAACTAAGATTAACTCAATAATTATCTTTTATTTTTTTATATAAAGAAGAATATTTACTGTTAGGAAAAAGTAATTTCTTTAATAATTCTTTCTCTATTAAATAATTAATAAGTTTTATATAATCTCCATCTCAAGTAACTAAAAGTATTTTATCAAAATCTTTTTCTTCAATTATTCTTTTCATTACTTCAAAAACTATATCAACATCTACGTTTCATTTTTTCTTTCATTTCATATGTGATGTATGTTCTCTAAATTCAACTATGAATCATGTTTTTTGAACATTAGTATATAATTTTTGTTGATTTTCATCTAGAAATCACAAAAAGAAATAAGCTTCATCAATATTAAATTTATCTCTCAAATAAATTCTAAATTTTTTAAAATCTATTTTCCAATTTTCAGATGCTGTTCATAAATGTAAATTTTGAGCATCAATAAATGCAATATTATTTTCTTTCTTTTTCATATTTCAAAACTTAGCAAATATTTATATTATACTATTTAAAAATCTAAAAATACAAAATTATTCATAATTTTAGTCATCTAGGAATCGAACTAAATTTAAAAATAAAAAAAGCATTAAATTCAGATGAATTAATGCTTTTTTATGCGGAAAATGTGGCAGCCCATCGTAGAGAATATTCGAAACTTAATATTACAAAATAATAGTATATTAATAAATTAAAATTAAATATTTTCTATAAAATATCATTGATTTTTCAAGAAGTTTCTTTTATTTCAGTTTCTACTTCAAAGTATTTATTACTATTTACAATAACTCATTTATAAACTCATTTTTCTGGATTTATTTCATCTGACAATGGATTATATGGATATGTTACTAAATAATATTTTCAATTATATTCAAATTCTCCCATATTTTCAGCAATTTGATTTCATTCTCATATTATTTTTGATTTAGCAAAATTTAATATTTCTATTTTTTCATTATTTTTTATATCTAAATCTCTATTGTTTTTACTATCATACTCAATTAAAATATAATCCATATACAATCAATGAATTATATTTCTATTATTATCAAATTTAGGTATTTCTCATCAATTTGATAAAAAATCTCAAATTTCAAAAAATAAATTTTCTGGAATTCAAACAGGAACATTTTCAACTTGTAATTTTCAATCAATAGAATATGTTATTTTTCAATTTTTTTTAATTATTTCCATAATATAAATTTAAAAATTATTTTTTGGTTTTGGCACATTACTTCTTCAGAAGTCAATTATAAATATTTTTCATTCTGGTGTTTTCATAAAGTTTCACCAATGTTCATCATTATGCATATATCACCTTTCTCTTAAAAGTTTCATTACAGGATCAATATCTTTTTTTAAAGAATTTTCTCATAATCTTTCTAAATCAACCATAAAACTTCTATCACTAAAATTTCACCATAATTTATTTATTTCGGATAAGTTATTTGGATATACCTTTAATCATTTTTCTAAAAGAAATCTTTCAACTTGATTATCTGTCATTTTATTAAAAAAATCTTTTGGTAAATCTCATAAAATAGATTTATAATAATCAAGTGTTATAATAGTTTTTAATGATAATCAATTAACTCTTTGCATTTCATATATTCAAGTTACTTCATGAAATCTATCAATTGTTGGAATATCAAATTTTTGAATAAATTCATATCATACTTTTTTTCTAAATTCTTCTTGTAATTGTAAAAGTCATTTTCTAAATTCAACATGATTAGAAAATTCTATTTCTAGTTTATCAACATTTCATTCCTTTGCAATTTTTATTACTTTAGAAGTATCCGGATTAGGTAATATTAATCAATTATTTCATTCTCAAACAATATCATTATATCAAATTGTTCATAAGACTTCCCTTAATTCTCTATATTTAGGATTATTTAAGTAAATATAATTTGGATCTTCATATAATGTATTATACATTATTTCAATATTTTTTCAACAAACTCATTTTTCAAGTAATACTTTTCTTTCCTCCTTACTAAATCAAGCATCTTTTAATATTCTAACTTTTTCAGATATTTCAGCTTGATTATAATTATATATTCAAGCTCCCTCTCTATCTAGTCAAACATTATGAGCTTCAAGTACCGCTTTTTCATGTTCAGGTGTTAATTCTTTTTTTAAGTAAAAACTTGCAGCTTTTAATCTCTCTTTATCTCATAATTTATCTATATCTTCGACTAATGCTTTTTCAAAATCTAATTGTTTTTTTGGAACTATTTTATCAATTTTTCATCTTGTTTCTGAAATTACACTTTTAACTTCCCTTCCTTCTACTACTCTTTCAGCTGGTTTTCTAAGTCTTGACATTTCTTTCATTCATAACTTAAATCACTTTTTTCAAATATAAACTCATGCTCAAGCTCAGGTTGTTATAAGTCATAATTCTGCTACTGATTTTCATCTTTCATAAGCATTTCAAGAAAGCAAATTCCATATACTTTCTCATATTGATTCTGCCATTTTTTTAAGTCATTCAAAACTTGCAAGTTGTTTTAATGAGTCCAAAATTACTTTTCAGTTTGTTTCCCATACTTGAATAGCTAAATCATAATTATCTAAAATCAAAGTATCTATTATTCATTTTTGAAATTTTTCAAAACTACTATTATTATTTTGATTATTATCTATTCACAATTTTTCATAAAGCATAGTTTTAGCTTCATTTATCATAGCCTCTTTATCTAAACTTTCTTTAGTTTCATTTTGTACTTGTGTTTCTAGATTTTGTTTTAAATTTTGATTTTCTTTTATTTGACTTGTTGCTAATTCTCTTGCTCAATTTATATTCTGATATTTTAAATATTGTTCTCTTACTTGATTTTCAGGACTATTTAAAAAAGAATTTTCTACTTCTTTATTTTTTTGATTATTTTCATAATTAGCTGAAAATCATTCATTCATATTTTTAGGCTTAATTGTAAAAAGTGTGTGGCTGAGATGATTAAATTTTCCCATATAAGAGAGATAAAATTAGTTTAATTTTTCTCTCTTTTTTTAATCCTCTATGAAAACTAATTTTAGGTTTAA
>Ga0100379_10002326_pt1 | contig 18113 bp, 22 predicted proteins | sample CryGeymeta201503_FD_80418 | JGI IMG/M metagenome (GOLD analysis project Ga0100379, IMG submission 80418) | Groundwater microbial communities from Crystal Geyser aquifers in Utah, USA - Crystal Geyser metaG 2015-03 | ecosystem: Environmental > Aquatic > Deep subsurface > Groundwater | place...
TAGTATTATTAAATTAGTATTCTAATATAGTAGAACTATCATTTAAGTTATTATAATGGGGATTGGGGATTGGGGATTGGGGATTGGGGATTGGCCCAATCCCCAATCCCCAATCCCCAATCCCCAATCTGTTAAGTTAATATTTCAATATTACAAATAAACAAACTTATTATTATTCGTAATATTATATTATTAATTAATAATTTTTATAATAATAATAATACTTTCTCATCAATTTTGCTAATATAAAAATTAATAATAAATAAAAAGAATATAAATGGATAAAAATGATGACAACAGCGACTATCTTAAATTTGCTAACGACCCAGATATATCTAAAATAGTTCAAGGAGGTATATAAATATTAAATAACATTACTATTAGAAAAAATACTTTTCTCTGATAAAATAACAAAAATAAATCGTTTTAATATGTCTCAAGAAAGAAATATTATACTTACTTCAAAAGGAATTTACAATATGAAAGACAAAAAACTAAAGAGACGTATAGACATGAAAGTTGTCCTAGGTGTCTCAGTATGTAAAACAACTGATGAATTTGTAATACATTGTAGTGATATTGAATACGATTATAATTTTATTTCCAATCGTGTTAAAAAGATAGTAGAAGTACTTCATTCAGCCTTTAAGGAAATTCACAACAAGGATTTAGTAGTTCTAGGAGTTGATTTTGCTAATATTAAGTCTGTTGTTACACAAAAGAAAGAAAAGAAAGCAGACCCCGCTTATACTAAGATGCCTAATGCAGGTCAAATACCTGTTCAAGTATATCTCTTTGGAAAGAATGAAAAAAAAATAGAAAATGAAGTTAATGTGACTGCTCCAAAGCCGACTAATACAATAACTGAACTTGAAAATCCCAAATTAAAATGGAACAACGACCAAGCAAAAATTGAAGACTTTAAAGTATTAAAGGTACTTGGTAGAGGTAGTTTTGGAAAGGTTTGCCTTGTAGAATATTCCAAAAATAAAGAATTATACGCAATGAAGTCATTAAAAAAAGACGTACTACTAAATCAAGAACAAGTTGAGAATACTCTACAAGAGAAGATAATATTATCAACAATGAAACATCCGTTTTTAGTATCTTTAGCTTTCTGTTTCCAAACAACTGACAGAATTTATTTCATTATGAGTTTTATGAGAGGTGGTGAACTATTTGAACATTTAAGAAAATTCAGAATTTTCGACGAAGAGAAGTAATTAATATAACTAATATAATAACATAATCATAATAGGGTCCGATTCTACTCTGCCCAAATCGGTTTAGCTCTTCAACATCTTCACACAAATGGAATAATATACAGAGATTTAAAACCAGAAAATATTCTTATGGACGATGAAGGTTACTTAAAAATAGCTGATTTTGGAATGGCTAAACAACTTATAGGAGATGAAAAAGCAAACAGTTTTTGTGGTACCCCTGAATACTTAGGTAAATATAATTATTAAACATAGCCCCTGAAATTATAACAGGCGATGGACATAATAGAATGGCTGATTGGTGGAGCTTCGGAATATTAATGTAAGAATAATAACTCTATAACAATTCTTAACATATATATTTTTATAGATATGAAATGCTTTGTGGAATTCCTCCATTTTATAATGAAAACATTGAAAAAATGTATGAGCTAATAAAATTCGCTGAATTAAGATTCCCAAAGAAAATTAAAATTTCATCTGATGCACAAAACTTAATAATGAAGGTAACTTTGTTTTATAATTGTTAATAGTTATTAGACAGAAACCCAGCCACAAGACTTGGATGTAAAAACGGACTAGATGATATACGAGTACACCCCTTTTTCGCAAATATTGACTTTAATTCAGTTTTAGAACGAAAGGTAAATATACATACTATACTAAACTTAACAAAACTTAACAAGACTTAACAAAACTTAACAAAACTAAATATATAAAATTTATAGGTTATTGCTCCATTTAAACCAGAAATATCACACAAACATGATGTAGGAAACTTCTCAACAGAGTTTACTGAAGAAGATACTGACATGTCATTAATACCTAAGAAGAATTTAGAACTTGTTAAGAAAAATCAAGATAAATTTAAAGACTTTTAGTTATATAAAGTTTTATAGAAAGAAGAATTCACATTATATTACTAGTATTAAGTAATAAATTAATAAGTTAATATATTTATTTAAGTTTTATTATTTCAATTAGTTATATTATTATTTATTTAGTTTTAAATATATAATTTATATTATTTTATATTATTTTATATTATTTTAATATTAAAATTTTAATAATTTAAGTAAAATATGATCGTTTCAGAAATTACTGAAGGTGATGAACGACTTTTTAATGACATTTTAGAGAAAGGTATACGAGAAGTTAAAAAATCGGAGTAAGGGAAATAAATTATTTAATAAATATTAATAATATATTTATAGTCGATCGATTACTATTGTTGATGAAGATAGTAGATTTATCAAACAACAAGAGGAAGAAATTAAACGAATAAAAAAAGAAGAAAGTACAAGGCAAAGGAGTGACAGAGAGAAAATAAACATAAATAATATAAACATTAATAACCTTAATAATATTATCCCAAATAATAGTAAAAGTGATAGAGAAAAACTTAACAATACTAATATTATTAAAAGTGATAGAGATAAACTTAACTCCAATGTAGATAATATTGATAATGTTAATAATAAAAGTAACAGAAATAAATATAGTAATGAGAATGTAAAATATTTAAATGATCAAAGACAACAAGAACCATATAATGACAATAAAATAAATGATGATGGTTTAAATAAAAATATAAATCCAAATGATAATGAAAAATACAATTATAATTATCCTGTTAATCCAGCAGAAAACACTACTTTTAATAAACCTAATTATAATAGTTATAATGACTATAATGACAATAAGGATAACCCACAAAAAGCAATCTCAAAAAATCAATCAGCTTTACGAGACCTACTTGATGAAATTAAATCTAAATCACGATCACCTGAACAACGATATAAAGATGTAAAAACTCAAATAAGTGCTAATATTGATAAAAGTGAAAATATTACTAATGATATTCGACTACTAAATAAAAATTCACTTATTATAGAAAATGCTGAACTAATCAAAGAGAAATATAACTTAACAAATACAAAATGGAAATCGCATATAGAAAAAACACTAGATGAAAATGTAAAGAAGCTAAAACGATTAAACTATTCTGAGAAATTAAACAAGGCTTATAGCAAGAGTAATAATATTAATAATAATAACTTCGGTGATTTAAAATCAGAAGTAAATTGTATACAGTCAAGGATATTTGATCTAGAAAAGAAGATTGATAGTACAGGAAATAAAACTGGTTTAAGTTACGAATATTATGAAAAAGAAAAGGACTATGAGAATAACTTTAAAGATAGAAGGGAAAGAAGAGATAAATTAAATTCTAGCAAAAATAGTATTGGAAATAGTGTCAAAAACTATGATGGAGATCATTTAGAATGTTCTGGTTCAGGATCAAGAATGGGTTCGAGAATGGGTTCTAATAGAAAGGATGAAGTGCTAGAAATAGGAAAACTAAACCCGATAGGTCAAGTTAGTTTAAACTACAACTACTCAAATACAACTACGAATAAGTTAAACTCATTTTCCAAGCCGACCTCATACCAATATTCATCATCTCCCAAAAGGGAAAAACTCAATGCTTCAGATATCTTTAAAAATATAAATAATATTACAAATAAAGTTACAAATAACATTTCTACCTACAACAAAGAAATAGAACCAAAAGATAACTTTAAAGAAAAATATTACCAAGTTTTGAAAGACAATGTCAACTTACAAGAACACTTAAAAAAAGAAATTATTAAAGAAAAATACAATAAAAATGAGAATGAAGAAATAAATGAAAAATTAGTAAAAGAACTTGAAGAAAAGTACTTCCAAGCAGTTAATGAAAATGAAAAATTAAAAGAAAATTTAAGTCAGGAAGCTCAACAAAACAAAGAATTTTCAAAGAAGGTTCAATCAGTTGATAAGGAAATAAAAGAAAATGACAAATTAAGTGAAAAGTTAAGTAAGCTAATAGATAAATATGAAGGACTTTATCAAGATTATTCTCAATCTGAGTCAATTAGAAAAGAACAAGCAAGTTTGATTAGAACATTACATATGGAAATAGAAGTATTGAAAGATAGAACAAACTTTTTGATTAGAGAAAAAGGAAGTGATAATGAAAGTTTAAATCAATCAAATCCAAAAAATATAAACAATTACAATAACATTCAAGATGATTATAATAACAACTTACCTACAAACAATCTAAAAGAAAATAGACCAAAGAAGAAAAAAACAAAAAGTAAAGGAAGCAAAGCAAAATCTAAATCAAAACCAAAAATAACAAAATCAAAAGTAAAAAGTAAATCAAAATCAAAAGATAAATTAATTAAACCTACTCTAACAAAATATCTAATGAAGAACAGAATGATATTCCAGGATTTTGATAATAATAATATTTAAAATGAAGCTTAAATGCTAAATAGCTTAAATGATAAAATTGTATTATTTTATATATTAATATAATTCTTTCAAAGTAAATTATTTATTCAAAGATAATAAATAATATTCTTATAATAATTAAATAATTTATAATCTTGAGCAAACTTATTTAAATTTATTATTTTATTATTTCCAGTGTTTAAATTAATGATAACAAATTATATAAATAATGTTTCAAAGTAACCAACTTTCAACTCAATCAATTAAGCAATTCAATAGCGCTCTAAGTCCGTTAATTAATCTCAAAAATGCTAAATGTTTTAATGACATAATTCAACTAAGAGGACAAGATTCAGGAATATGTCAAGGTAAGAATAGCAGTTCAAGAATGTCCACTGAAATGAATCCATTTTATTTGAAACAAATTACTATTTTTAATCCGGATGTACAGTTTGCAAACAGTGGGAATAGCATGAAGAATCAAAAATTAGAAGATTTTAAAACACCTCACAATTCTGAAAGTAATCCTTTTAAGTCGAGGCAGTTTAATAATAATCTTCGTTCAGAAATTGGAAATTTCCACTTAGAGCCAAATGTTGCTTTAAATCCTGTTAAGACTATATTTTATGAAAGAAAGACTAGACCGCAAGTAAAAGAAATTTCTATTTCAGAAAGGTTAAGATGTAATGAAGATATATTTCAGTTGATGATTTATGAGGAGGATAAAAATAATAATATTGGGACTTCGCTTATAGAGAGTAGTCAACAAAATGAAGATAATGAAAATATAATAAAAAACAATTTAAATGATGATACCAAAACTAAACTCAAAGTAAACAACAAAACTACAAATAATTCAACAAAAAAGTACAAAACAAAAAAACGAAAGAATTTTAGTAAATACTTAAGAATGAAACAGAATAAAGATAAAAAAGAAGCAAGTCAAGTAAGTCAATACGATAACAATTTATATTCACAAGATAGTCAAAGCACAAATAACCAAACACCAGAAAATTTTACTTGTAGTCCTGAAGGTATAAAAAACTTTTTATACTCTACAAATTCTGACAAGTTCTCTGACATTAACAATAACACTACTAACACTACAAATACTACTATTAAAAAGAGAAGAAAAACTAGAAAGAGCAATCCCGAAAGTTTTGATAGTACTTTTAGGCGTTCTGATAGAAAGAAAACTATTATTAAAGAAAAAGACGACGACGAAGAAGATAATAACAATTTAGGAAAAAAAGTCTTCTCAAGAAGAGGCCGTAAATCAAAAATCCCAAAAAATTACATTTGTAAAATATGCAGGAAGAAATTTATTACTCCATCAGCACTTGGTGGACACACAAGCAAAGCCCACCCAGGAGAAAGTTATGATTATAAAGGTAAATTAAAAATAAGAGATGAAAACGAGCCCAATAGACTTGCTTTAATAAGTGCAAGAGAAACTTTCTTTAAAAATTTGGGATTTAACTATAACCACTTAACAAAAGACCAGATAAAAGTTTTAATAAGGAAAAATAAAAAGGAGTACTATGATAATTTAACAAAATACAAAAGGATTTATAACAATGAAAATACTTGTTAAATGTAAATATAATAGACTTGAGAGTTAATAGAGTATAGATATATTGTAAATATTTTATAAGTAAATTAATAATCTTTTAAATTTAATTTAAATATAACTATTTTTTATAATAATTATTATTTAATTATTTAAATAACATTTTAAGTTTTAAAAGTTTAACTCTTTAATTAAATTAATTAAAATAATAAATAAAACTAATGAAAACTTTAAACAAAGAAAATAATCCAAACGGAAGATACGAAAAAAAGACTACGGAAGAAGCTTATAACATGAATGTAAATGTAAATAAAAACTTAATATTTTTAAAGGTTGTATCTCCATATATTAATGGAAAAAAGAATCCTAACTATAGATTAAACCAAAAAAGTCAGATTAATTTTCAACAAGACTTACTTTCAGGAGAACCATCTCAAATGTCTCAGGGATCTCAAGAACAAGGACGATATAATCAACCTGATAATTCTCGTTCAAATGGAGTATTCAGTTACCAAAAAAGGCAACCACAATCAAGAAAGAATCTAAATTTAAATTTGGATACTGAGCCTGAACCAGAAAACAGAAGCATTCCTCAATCTGTCAAAGGAGATGACAAATCTCAAAATAAAAGAAACATAAGTCAAATTAATTTTTTTAGCGGTCCTTCTCCTACTAATGAAGGTAGTGAAAAACATAAAAAACCAACTAGATTGCCCAACGATAAACTTGAAGGAGAGTTAATTTGTATGCCTTGTGAAAATGATTTATTAAGAAGATTAAAGAATCAAGACAAAGGAACTCCAGATTTCGATAATTCAAACAATGATTTTCATGTAAAAATTAATATAAATATTAATAGGACAAACTAAATAGAGCTAAACTAAAACAAGTACAAGATGGAATCAAAGAAAGAGAAAGAATTCAAGACTTAGTTGCTCAGAAAAATGCTATGTTCGCTGATAATACTAAAAATAAGTTTTATCAAGAAAATGATAAAAAAGACTTTAATATTTATGGAAATAAAGATCCTATGCAAGAAAGACAAAGAGAAAGAGAAAATAAGAATGAACAACTAAGACAAAACTATTTGAATAAGAATATTAATAATGATAAACCGGAGCAAACAAAATACTACAAATATTATGTAGAGTAAGTTAATGTTAATATTATATAATTAATAAAATTTATTTAAATTTACAATAAATTATAGTGGCTATCAACCAAAGGAAGCTGAAACTGACGAATCAATAAGAAGACGAGCAATGGAAGAGTATAGTAAAGACCTCGTTAAACAAATGGACAGAAAAGGACTTCTTGATAAAAAACAAAGAGAAGATGACGCAAGATACATTACAGAAAAGGAAAGAGAGAATAAAAGAATAGCCGACAATGAAGCAAGAGCAAAATTAGAGCATCAAAATAAGGTCAAGCAAGATTTTGATAAAGGTAACCATGACTTGTTAGAGAAAAAGAAAAGATCTATCGAGGTATAAACCATTTAACAATTATAATAATATTAACTTAAATAGGAACAAAAAAGAAGAGAAATTGAGGAAGCAAATCAACAACAAGTACGAGATAAAAAGTTATTAGAAGAGGCTAGAAGAAAAGAAGAACAGAAAAGAGTATTAATTTAAAATAATAATGAATCAATATTATAATTATAATCCATAACTTATTTTATTTTTCTAAATAGAATGAAGACCAAAAAAAACTTCACGATTCCTTAGACAAACAAGTAAGAGATAAACAAAGACTACAGAAAGAAACTGCAGAAAATGATAGAAACTTCCACGAAGATAATAAACTTGGATGTCCAACTCAAACTTGTATGGGAGAATGTTGTAATTGTCATAGACAACTACCAATGAGTCAATTGGATAGAAAAGCAGACTTTGATAAAAGAAGAAACTTTGGCAAGCTTAGATAATTTTTTTAATATTATGTTATTGATTTTATTTAAAGTAATAAATAATAATTACTAAAATTTATTTATTTATCTTGATATAATCATAATCATAATAATTAATAGTATAACATTATTTAAAAGATAATTTAGTATTACAAGAAATATAATTATTTAAATAAAATTATTAAAATAAAATTATCTAAAGATTCTTTAAGGTTTTATTAACTTCTTGATTTATTTCTATTTCTAACTATATGAGTGAATGAATGATTTAAGAACTCAATATAAAATATTAATAATAATATTAAAGAGCATTGTTTACTCCTGCAAACTTTATTCTGTTTAAATTTGATTGTAAGTCATTATAGATATATTTGTTAGTTTTGTAATTTGGAACTGGGTTTATTAGTATATTGTTATTGAGGAAGGTATCGCCGATATTAAAATTTTTTGATGAATCTATGAAGGTTATATTATTAAAATATCCACATATTAAATACGCATATTATTAAATTAATATAAAACAAATTAAATTACATGGATTAATAAGAAATCTATCTTCATTAGAGCTGCTACCATTATGAATAATACTTCCGTGTGGGTTTCCAAGACTTTTGTTCTGATTATCTAACATATCTCTATACTTTTTTTGTTTCATTTCTTTCATTCGTCTCTTTTCTAATTCATATTTTTTGTTTTCTTCCATCTAATATTTATTTAATTTAATAAATTTTATATTGTGAATCGTACATATTTAGTTATATCATCTCTTTGCTTTTCAATTTCTTGACTATGTACTAATTGATACTTTTTTGCTCTATTAAATTCAAGTTCTTTGTTGAAGTTCACAACTTCTTTGGAAATCTATTAAAATAAATCAATAAAAATAAATAAAATTTAAATAAGGTTTAATAAAGTTTATTGTTTAATTACATCTCTATATTCATTAAATTCTTTGTTGCCTTGTTTGTAGTAATATTCATCCCAAGTAACATCAGATTTTTGTTTAAATTTCATGTTATTATTAGTGTTTGACATAGGTGTTCTACTTTCTGCACTGTCAATGTAATTTGAATGAGGATTATTAAGACTATTTATATGATTATTAAGACTTAATTGGTTTAAATTTTTTAAAACAAGATTGTTTGCACTATTTCTATTATAACTAAGATTAATAGTATGAGCCAAAGTATTAACATTATTAGTAGTAGTATTAGTATTATTTGGAGCAGCATTTACTTGTAAATGAATAGGACTAGTAATAATATTATGACTTAACTTTGAATTATGATTTGGTTCAGTAGACATAACACCTCCAATATAATCATTTCCATTTCTAGTTCCGTGGTCATTGTCAATCTTCTCTACTCCTTCTGATCTTCCCGAATTAGGGCCATTATCTACATAATCTGATATTTCCAGCTTATTATTTTTACTTTGCACATTATCTTCGGTTTTTAAATTTTCAAAATTGGTATAGCTTTTATTTCTTTGATTTAGGTATTTCAAAAAAGGGGTAGATAAAGAAGGATTATTGCTTAAAGTATTTTGGTTTGGATTGTTATTTTGATTTAGTAAAGGCAGATGTAATTCTCCTGAAGCTTTGTTGAACGGATTTTGATTAATCATACTATTGTTTAGGAAATTAGGATTGTTAAGGTGGTTAGGATTGTGATTATTGTTATGTTGAGATAAGTAGTATTGATGATTATTCATATTTTTAAGAATACTTTCATTTACTCTATTCAGTCTATCTTTATACTCCTTCTCTCTTCTTTCTCTATTAAAATTTAAAGAATATTGGTTTTTCTCTTTTTCCATTTCTTCTTGCTGCCTTTCTTCTTTTAACTAAAAAATGATTAAATGGTTAAATAGCTATATTTTATTAATAAATTTATTATAATCTTGTTTAGTTTCTACCTTTTTTTGGTTAAGCTGTATTAATTTTTGATTTTCATAAAACTGTCTTTCTTTTAACTTATCTTGAAATCTAGCGTTTTTTTCTTGTTCTATTTTCTTTTTTATATTTTCGTTTATTTCCATTTCTTCTTTTTGTTTAAGAATTCTCTATATAAATATTAATGATTAATATATTTATTCTATTTAAATAACAATACCTCACATTCTCTTCTAATTTTATGATTATCAATTTCATCTTTATAGTATTGAATCATATTCACTTTCTCTAAAGGATTTTCCATTTATTTAATTATTTGATCTCCTTAATATAATATATAATATTAATCCAGTAATAATTAAATTTTAAATGACGTTTTAAAATAAATTTATAATAAAATTTAAATAAAATTAAATATAAATTTATAAATTTGTAGATAAATAAATGTCAAAACAAGATGAAGAAGTTCAACCTATTAAAGATAATAAAGACGAAGAGCTTCCTAAAAAACCCTTTGTATGGAGACCAATGCCAAGTATTTTCTCAACTGCCCTCTGCTTTTGAATATTAGGATTATTAATGGTGATTATAGGAATAATATTATTGACATATTCTTCACAAATAATAGAGTACACTACAAAATATAATGAAAATCCCTGTACATTAAACTGTGAAGTAAATTTTACTATTAGTACTGATATTGAACCTCCTGTTATGGTTTATTATCAACTTGATAATTATTATCAAAATCATCGTCGTTATATAAGATCGAAAAGTCAATCACAACTTTCTGGTTCTGTATATTATAATGTAACTGAGCCAGCAATCAATAAGACTAATTGGGAAACATTTGCAACTGAATGTGATCCAATAACAACTGTAAAAGATTTAGGAATTTATAAAACACTAGATGGAACTATACTCACTCCAGACATGCCTGCCAATCCGTGCGGTCTAATCGCAAGATCAGTATTTAATGATACTTATAAATTACAATACAGAGGATCAGACGGCGTTACATTAAATACTAACGTATTTATAAACGAGACTGATATAGCCTGGCCTGAAGATAAGTTATACAGATTTATTAAACCAGAAAATTATACTAGTATTCAATGGCTTGATATAAACGATGAACATTTTATGGTATGGATGAGACCTGCTGCAATACCTAATTTTAGGAAGTTATGGGGTAGAATTAACACAAAAGTACTAAAAGGAAATTATACTTTAGTGTTTAATAATACATATCCAGTTAAAAGCTTTAAAGGAGCTAAGACTTTTGTTTTAAGTACTTGCAATGTATTTGGAGGAAAGAATAGTTTCTTAGGAATAGCTTATATTTGTGTAGGAATTGTTTGTTTAATATTTGCAATATTATTCTGGGTAGGATATAAAGATTATCATAAAGAAAAAACTGAATAGAATTAATTATGCTGATGTCCGAATCAACAAAATAATTATAATTTATATTACCTATTTAACTATATACATAATAAAGTTATTAAATTTTATTTGAGTATTTGTATAATATTTCTATAGTATAATTTAATAGACTTTATTAATTAATTTTATTGTATTTTAATTATATAATCTTAAAATATAACTTAAACAACAATATTATTATAATTATATATAAATTACATAAAATAAAACAATTTCAAATTAAATAATAAATGTCATTAAGCAACCAACAAGATTCTGACATTCATGAAAGAATACCAGATAAAACAATTGACGACTACAGAAGAGATTTATTGCAGAAAAATGCTGGTATGAAATATGTAATAGATCATGTTGAGAATATAATACTTGATAAAGAAAAACAAAGAAATTTTAAATTAAATGGTAAAGATAATATTAACAACTAAATTAATTAATTATCAAATATAGTTGACTTTGAAAAGGAAAAAAGCTATATATTAAAACAACAACATGATGTTAAAGAAGAAATAGAAAATATTTCTAAAAATAATTTGAATGAAAGAATCATTAATTATATTAAAGAAGAAGTATATAAATTAATATAATAAATTAATAATATATAAATAGAAAAATTTGCAACAAGATTTATACAATAAATACTATACACTTAATGGAGAAGTAGTTGCTAAAACAAATAAAATTAAAGAATCGTTGCCTGAATTAAATGCGAAAATTAAACGAAAGGAAGAAAAGCTTAAATTAAGTAAGTTTATGTTTAACTATACAATTTACTATATTAATGCATAAATTAAACTTTAATACTTATATTAACACGTTATCAAATTTAAATTTTCACTATTTAGTCAACCAAGAAAATCTTAAAATAATGGAGAAAATATCAGAAATGGAACGTCGAGAAAAGGAAAAGACAGAAAAAATCGATCAAAGTTCTGACTTCCGTATTGCTAATGAATCAACATTCGAAGAAAAAAACAAACAAAGTCTTCTCGAAGACAATCCAGCGTTCGAAAATACAATGAATATGAATAATAAAACAATGCAATCTAAATTTAAATACAGTGAATATGGAAAAGAACATTCATCTATTTTAAATATAACAGAAGTAGTCGAAGAAAACGGGGGGATGCGCGAAAAATACGAAAAAATTGGATTATTAAAGGAAAAGCTAAGAAGACTTAAAAAGGAAAATAACTTCCTGTCGACAAAGATGAGCCAAATTAATACTGATATATTTATATTAACCAAGTTATTTACCGAAGGATCACACGAAATCTCTAAAGAGTTATTAAAAATACATGAAATTCAGCTTGACAAGATAGTAACAAGTAATTATAGTCAAGATTAATTATAACTAGAACATTCATATGGAAATTCCTTATATTTTGAATTGATAAAGGATAGATCTATTGGAAATATAAACGGGTCTTATAATTTAGGTGATTTAAAGCTTCCTCTTATTAATGCTAATATTGCAAAGAAATATAACTACCCTATTATTGAAAAAAGTGATCCGACAACTTTTATTTATAATGTTGTTAAAGAAATGCTACAAGAACATCATAATCTAAATAAAAATATAAATATTAAGAAGAAAAAGTTTGACTGGGAGGAGTTTAAAAACTTTTCTGGGTATCAGGTTTATACATTGCTTAGTTTAAATAAGGTAAGAGTTATATTTATCATTTAATAATTATAATCTTTGTAGGAAGCAATGCGAAGATTAGAAATGAAGTTATTTCCAAGGAATTTTAATAAAGTAAGTAGTCAGAATTTGACTAAGATAAACGAAGATGAAGATAATTTTGATTAGTAATTGTAAGTGAAAAGGTTGATATCTGTTTTGATGAATTATAATATGATTTTTAAGACACTAAGTTAGATAATATTTATATTAAAGTTTTAAGATAAAATTACAATAGATATAAGATATAATTTATAATAAAAAATGAAATTAAATTTACAATAATTAATACATTAATGTGTTATTTAAGAAATAATATATTACTTATTAATATTTAATATTTTATTCAAACTTAAATTTAAATTTTAAAAAATTGAATTTATAGAATTATACATAATATTATTAGTAATATTTCTAATTATTAATAAATGAATTATAATCTTCCAGTTATTCAAGAACTAAACAATTCTTCTTACTCCAATTCAATTAATGGAAATAATATAAATAGTAATTATAAAGATAAAAACAACTCACAAATTTACAATTTAAAAACTCCTTCAAATTCTATTTATAATATAGAATCAGGGCATAGAAACTCTGATCACTTTAATCAATACAGTAATCGTAAAAACCAAAACAATCAATACACTGAATACAATCAAAACAATCAATACAGTCAATACAGTCAAAACAATCAAAACAGTCAAAACAGTCAAATTAGGTTTAGAGATTCAATAAAAGGAGCACCAAATAAAGACATATTTGGAAATGAAATAGGCAATTATAATAACCTAAACACAGTAAAATTGGATCAAGCAAATAAGAATGATTTTTACAACAACAAAAATAACAAAAATGCTAATATAATTAATAGCGAGTATACTAATAATCTCAATAAACGTTTAAGTTTTACAGAAAATAATTATAATACCAATAATAAAAATAACAATGAAAGTCAAGTAAACATAAATCACTATGAAAGTAATTATAATGATAATAAGGCTATTTTAATTAATAACTTTAATTCAAAATACTATAATGAGGTAATAGATTACTTTAATAGTTTTGGTGAAATTGATCGTTATGAATATACTATAAATAATACTTGGATGATTATATTTTATTTAAATGGAAAATATGCATACAATGCAATAAATAATTATGACCCTAATATGAAGTTTGCAAAGAATTATAAAGAGATAATTGAAGTTACTAAAGAAGGCAATTTAAATTATAATGAAAGCTTGATGATAAATAATATAAATAAGTCTCCTATGAGTATTATTCATGTTATGTTTGCAAATGAAAAGCTAATTGAAAGATTAAAAAATAAACTCAATGGTCAAAACTCTTTTCAAAAGAATATGATGAGGAAATCGATGAATAATAACAATAATACTAGTTATGATAATAATAATAACAATAGTATTGATTATGGTAATAATAATGACAATAGTATTTATAATCATATTCAATCAAGATATAATAAGGAAGAATATTCTACTCTATGGGGATTTATAAGTGGATTGTTTCAATAGCAAGTTATGGAGAATTGTTATTATCTAAATTAAGAATAAATAGAAAATATACAAATAGTAGTTAGATTATAGTTACATAATATATATTATATATAAAATTAATATAAAATTTTTCTAATTTCTGCTATTAACTTTATTATTCCATATAAAAATATTTAATTATGCTATATTTATTCCTATAACTTCAATAATCTCAATCAAATATTCGATCTCTTTTTATGAAAAGTATGTGACTTCCTCCTTATATTTTTCATTAATACTTTAAATCTATCAAAATCAATCGAATCACCTTTATCTAGATCAATCTCACTTATAATTTCTTGAAAATTATCTTCTTCTATTCCTTTCTCACCTCCGATTATTTTTCTTATCTCCTCTGTCGTTATATCTCCACTTTTATCTGCATCAAAAACATTAAAAGCTTGAATTAAATTTTCATTTGATAACAAAACTTTATTTCCAATAGCAGCTTTTAAAAATTCTTCATATTCGATATAACCATTATTATCATGATCAATATTTTTCATCAGTGCCTGCATTTCATATTCACCTAAGTTATACCCAAAAGCCTCTTGAAATCCTTTTTGTAACTCTTCTTTATCAAGTCTACCACTACCATCTTTGTCTAATAACTGAAAGACTTTTCTAAGATTTTCAATATCACCTCTTGCTACTAAATTATGCGAAATGTAAGTGTAAACTGCTTGTTGAAATTTATGTTCGGCTTGGAAATTTTTTAAGTTATTCATTATTTCGGATACATAATTCTTATCGACTACTAAATTCCCTTCATCTATGTTTTTAAACCATTTGTGTTTAAGTGCTGTTTTTGCATCTATTCTTTTATTATAATCTAGAGTTAGCATTAATTTAATTAAGTCCTTTGCGTCAGCAGAGATTTTCTTAAATATTTCTGCTTCGAAGTCGAATTCGCCTCTTTCAATATGGTCGACTACCTCAGTGTCGGATTTACCTTCAAAGGGTAAGTTACCACATAATAAAAAATACATTATCACTCCACAAGACCAAATATCATTTTTCTTATCTAAAATACCTTGAAAAGCCTCCGGAGCTAAATAAGTCATCGTACCAAGTATTTTTTGTTCTACATCCAAATTTAAACTCTTTTTAAATATCCTCGAACAACCAAAATCAATTAATTTTATATCAATATTATTGGACTGCTTTTTTTTAGAATTCATTACTTTGTCATTGATTAATATATTTTCTAGTTTTAAATCACCATGTATAATATTCTGAGAATGTAGATATATAATTGCGGATAATAGCTGTTTCATTATTTTACCTGCTATATTTTCAGTAAAAAGTGGATTTACATCATCATTTGTATCTATAAGATTTTCAAATAAGTCCCCGTACTCACATAATTCTGTGATTAAGTAGAAATTAATAGAATCTTGGAAAAACTCAAATATTTTAATGATATTTGGATGGTCTAATTTCTTTAGTATATTAATTTCATCAAATATATTAACTTCATTGTATTCTGGATTAACGGATATCTTTTTAATTATCTTCATTGCTCTATATTCGTTTGTATTTTTTCTTCTAACTTTTATTACCTGACTAAAGCCCCCCTCACCGATAATACCGACTCGTTCGTAACTATCAGCAGGATTGTTTGCGTTTTCGTTAATAAACATTTGTGATTGGATTTTTAAATCGTTATTGCTTATTCTTTGTTTTATTGTTATGTGTTGTCCTGTTTGTTGACGTTTAACGTTCTCTGAGCTTGTGCTTTTACCTCGTCGTGTAGGTGATATAGGTTCTTCAATGTCTTCTTGTCTTTCTTGTCTGTTGCAGCAAGTTATACATGCCCCCATTATTTTTAATTTTAAAATGTTATTTTTATTTGTTTAGTTTTATTTAATAATTAATTGAAAATTAATAAGAAATATTTTATTATAAAAAATATCATAACATAATTTGAAACATATTTATATGCAATATTAAATGTATTAAACATATCAATAAATAAAAATTTATTAAGTAATTATGCTACTCATAACAAGTATAATTATTATATTTAAAAAATCATAAGTTAGTTTATGCAAATCAGTTAGCTAACTTAACGTATTTCTACTGTCTTCTTTTCAACCCTTATAGATCCATCTTTCATTGTCTTTTTTGTTGTTACTATTTTTGTCTTTCTTTTTCCTTTTTCTATTATCTCTATCTCTTTTGATACCTTAACTACTCCGTCATCAAAGTCATCATCAGTTATTTCTTCATCCTTTGTGTTTTCAACTTCATTATCTTGTTTGTCTTGCTTTTCGTCTTTAGATGCTTTGATTGTTCTGGAAGGTCTTCTTGTAATATTCTGTAAGTTTTTAGTTTCTTTTTCTTCGGCTTTCTCATTTTCTATATATTTTTCATGATCTTTTGGGTAAAACTTTTCACAAAATAATATTACTGTTGCAGAACGAAATTCTTTATGTGTTCCATGGTCGATACCGATTAATTTCATATTTTCTTTGAAAATGTTATTTCTGTTTCCTCTTGAGATATCTCCATCATCAATAATCAAATTCGCTACTAACATCTCTGCCTGTTGTGTTCCAAATTCAATAGATTGAGCGAATGCCCCTGATATTGTTCCATACTTATCTATTAAAGAATCTAAATCATTATTCTCTTCTATTTCATCAAAATTATTGCTTTTTAAAATATTCGATAACGAATCAAATGCTAAGTTATTTAAGTCTTTATTTGACTCTAAGGCTTTAATTGCGTATTGTTTCTCCAAAAAAGCAATTGCATCCTCTACAGCAGCTTTTCCTTCATTTGTACTAATAGGAGTAATTCCAGGGTATTTAAATATCTTTCCTTTAAAATGTTTTAGGTAACCATTGAGAATAGCTGCCATTTTGGAAGGCTTAGTTCTAGCTAGATTTATTGTTTCAAGAATTTGTTCTTTTAAATCACGATTTGGATCCATTAATAATATTATATTATTAAATTAATAATATAAAATTATTATTAATGTAGAATAATGTAGAATTATATATAATATGGTTAATTGTATTTTTAATTTTATTATAAATTTACAAATATTGTACAGTAATAAAAAGTTCTTCAAAGTTTATTGTTAAATCAAATAATTCATTAGACTATATACATTAATACATCATTATTATTAATATTAATATATATTTTTTGATTCATTAACCAGATAAACCAGCCTTTGAATTTTGAATTGTGTTTTTATATGTTTCATCATTGTTATTTATAATATCAATAATTTCTTCTTTGTCGTCAGGTTTTAAATTTTGTCTATGAAAATATGAAAGGATTAGAAATTTGATAAATTTATATAATTATTATTTATTAATTTAATATTTACTACTATTTAATATTTTATTATACTTATATTCTTACATAGATAATTTTGCAAAAGTATATGTAAATTCATTGGAATTATTAGTAATATTTTGATTAACGTTATCTGTATCACTATTTATATCTATATTCTTGTCAATGTTATTATTGTCAATTATATCATCTATTTCCATATTATCTTTAATATTTTCATTGTTATATTTATAA
>Ga0100379_10002349_pt1 | contig 18024 bp, 27 predicted proteins | sample CryGeymeta201503_FD_80418 | JGI IMG/M metagenome (GOLD analysis project Ga0100379, IMG submission 80418) | Groundwater microbial communities from Crystal Geyser aquifers in Utah, USA - Crystal Geyser metaG 2015-03 | ecosystem: Environmental > Aquatic > Deep subsurface > Groundwater | place...
AATAAATGAATGCTAATAGCAGTAAATAATATAAATAAAAAAAGAATATCGATTAATTAAAAAGCTTGGAGAAGGTACTTTTTCAGAAGTATTCAAAGCTCAATCTACTAAAACGCAAGCTTACGTCGCTATTAAATGTATGAAAAGCCATTTTGCGAATAATGAACAAGTAATTATTTTCTACATTTGATTAATTATTTAAAATTAGGTTAATAATCTAAAAGAAATACAAGCTTTAAAACGAATGAGTTCACACCCTCATATAATTAATCTGTTAGATGTCTTATAGTATAATTAATATAATAAGTTTATAGTGATGAACTAACTGGAAGACTAGCTCTTGTTTTCGAACTTATGGATCAAAATTTATATGAATCAATCAAAGGGCGCAAAACATATCAGCCCGAGAAAAAAATAAAAGCTCATATGTTCCAACTTTTAAAATCTTTAGATTTTATGCATAGAAATGGAATATTTCACAGAGATATAAAACCAGAGAATATATTAATAAAAGATGATTTCTTAAAACTCGCTGATTTAGGGTCGTGCAAAGGAATATATGCTAAACCACCTTTTACTGAATATATATCGACAAGATGGTATAGAGCCCCTGAGTGTTTATTGACAGATGGTTATTACAATTATAAAGTATATAAGTATATAAAAATTATTAATAGATGGACATATGGGGAGTTGGCTGTGTCTTTTTCGAAATAACTTCTTTGTTTCCACTTTTCCCTGGTGATAATGAAATCGATCAAATAAATAAAATTCATAATATATTAGGGACTCCGCCAGACACTGTATTAAATCAATTCAAAAAGTATTTTCACATTCTTTAACCTTAACCTTAATCTTATTAGACATTCACAAAATATGGATTTCAACTTTACATACAAAAGAGGAATAGGAATTAATAAATATCTATCACATGTTAGTGCAGAATGTCAAGATGTTATATCAAAAATGCTAGCATATGTGCCAGAAGATAGAATATCATCAAAGCAGGCTTTGAATCATCCATATTTTAAAGACTTAGTTGAGCAAGAAACAAAAATGCAAGCAAAGCAATCACTTAACAACTTCAAGTACAATATATTTTAATATTATAGTCCTGGTAATTTTATGCGGTCTTTTCACAATGATAGTCAATCTATAATAAAAAGTACAGATGAAACTCACATTAACATAAAGCAACAAAAGAAAAATGATAAGCAACCTTTATTACCTGATATAAAAGTAAATATTATATTCAATGAAAATCAAAAACATAAAAATAACGACTCAGATGACTCCGACTATGAAAATAATAAACGAAATATGATGACATATATGAAACTTCCTCAAATAAAAAACGAAGCAATTAAAGTAAAGAATGCAGGAAGTAACTATTTTAATTCAAACGATTACAAAAACCAAATGAAACATAATTTGTCTAACCAAAGTTTAGAAATACAAATAAACACAGTTTATCCGAAAAATAACAATAATAAAAATACAAAAAAAGATAAGGTAATTTATTTACTAATATAATATAGAAGTTTAATGACTTAAAGAAGACATATGTAAGTCCATATGCGCAGAAAATTATGATAAATAATATCAAAGTATAATATTTATTATAAGTATAATTTACTATAAGTGTATATAACTTTATTTAATTTATGTGATATTTATTATAGTATTATAGCATAGTTATTAATTACTATAATATTACTATTAAAGTATATTTTCATATTATATTTCTCTTACTATTAAAAAATGAAAATCAAAAATCAATTAATATATATTATATGAAATTATTATAAGTAAATAAGAAATTTTATACATCTATTCCTTTATATTCATCTATTCTAGTCTACTTTTAATTTATCTTTCATCTATTAATCTGTTCTAAAAATTTTATCTATTTATATTTTTATTTTCTCAAAGGAGACAGCTTCCTTGGAATTAGATTAATCTTTTGTTGAATATGGTTATCCGATATAAATTTTTTTGGTTTGTACAGATCATATCTCATACCTGCTCTATCAATTTTATTTTTTATAATATTATTGTTATTTTTAGATGATCCAACGCCATATATTTTATAAATTTGTTCTTGGTTAACATTTTTAAGTATTTTGATTATCTTACTCTTATCACTTGAGTCATATTTGTTACTCCCGCCTTTTCTTAAGTCTAAGAGTAATTCTCTATAAATATTTTTTAAGGATTATTTACCTTTCGACTGAGTGATAATCATTCCTATTATTTCTTGGTTCTTGCTGCATTCTGTTGCTTCCGATATTAATGCTAGGTAGAACTACGTTTGAGTTACTATTTCGCTTCATTTTAATTTCTTCGCTTTTATATTTTGGTTGTGGTTGGTCTTCTTTTCGGTAATTTGGACTTTGTTGATGTTGGTTAATATAATCATTATTATCGTTTAATCTTATTATATTGTTGATATTATTATTGTTATTGGTTGGGGATTTCTCTCTTAATTCTTTTAAAATCACTGGTGAGTTTTCTTGGCCTGCTTTTATTGGCCTACTCTTTCTTTTACTTTCATCAATTAAGCTATCATTTGACTCTTGTATTTGAATCATGTCAATTTTACTTTCCTTCTTCTTTTTCTTTTTTTTCTCAACAAGAAATTCGTTTTTATCTTAATGAAAAATTATTAAATATATTGTACCTTCAAGATTATAATTCGCCTTCGGTAGCTTCTCTGTTAAGACTAATAAATTCTTTGGGATTCTTATCGTTTGAAGTAAATTATTGTTAAAAGGGAATTCTTCTTCTTCAAAATTCTTCTCCATCCTTTTAAGTATATGTGGATGTTTTAGAATTTGATCTTAAAAAATTAATTAAAAATTAAGTAAATATTAAGTAAAACATATGTAAAGTAAACTAAAGTTAAATAATATTATATACCACAATTTGGTCTAGTTTCAGGTTGTACTTGTAAAAGTAGCCTAACTATATCGTTTAGGTCTGAAGAGAATCTATCAGGAATTTTTGAGAATTGACCTAAAGTTATTTTAGACATTGTTTTATTAATTATAGTTATTTAGAATTAGTAATAATTAAATTAGTCAAAGGTATTATTAGTTTTATTAATGATTCTTACCTTTTATTACTTTGTTATAAAGTCCTTCCATATTTTCTGCTCTAAATGGCGGTTTTAACGTAATTATTTCAAATAATACACAGCCTAACGACCAGATATCTGACTTAAGATCATATGGTTGATCTTTCCATACTTCAGGACTTTAGAAATTATGTTATTAGTTAATTATAAATATAAATATAAGTATATTATATTCACCTTGCATAATATGGAGTTCCTGTTTGTGTGTAACCTACTCCTCTTTTTGCAACTTTTGACACGTTCAAATCACCAATTTTAGCAGAGCCGTCATTAAATAAGAAGATATTAGCACTCTATTGTAATATAAGTAAATTATATACAAATATTTAATAAATATTAATTAAATATAATTACCTTTAAATCTCTATGAAGAATTTTCAAATCGTGTAATGCTTTTAATCCTTTAACCATTTGGATAAAAATTCTCCATATATCACTCTCATCAAAGTAAATTCCACTCTTTTTATATTCACATATTTTCTGATATAAGTCTCCTTTCTCTGCATATTCCATTACAATTCCAAGACATTGTTCATTTTCATCAAAAAACGCTTCTTTATATGATGCAACAAATTTGCTTTTAATTGATGCTAGAATTCTTATTTCATTTAGAGCGTTTAGTTTTTCTTTTTCGGATAGATTAAGTAGTTTAACTTTTTTTAAAGCGTAAACTTGATTATCTGCATTTCTAATAACTTTATGCACTACACTGTACGCTCCTTCACCCAATTTTGACTTTATTTGGAAGTCATTCATATTGTTAATATTATTAATTTAGTTTTACATTATAATTATATTATTACTAAATTATATTATAATATATTATAATTTATTCTAATTACATATAATAATAAATTAATATAATTACTATATTATATATTAAGTGTTTATTTATTAGGAAACTTCATATGAAATTAACCCTAAAGTAGTTCTATTTATAAATATTTTGATAATTAATCGCCATTTCGATGAATCACTCACAACCTTTGAGTGAAATATTAGATAATGATAATCAAATTTTTCTTTCTAATCTTTCCTTCTTTTCCTTCTTCCTCTTTCTTTTTAAGAAGTCATCAATTTTATTCATATCATACTTTTGGTTCGACGTCTCATTAATAAAGACTTTAAAACTCTTAGAGTTAGCATTATTAAGTTTATTAGTTAAGTCATTATAATTGTTTTTATTAATGCTATTATTTGAGTTTGAATTTGAAGTAAAGATTTCTTCAAATGAGTTAAAAACTGAAATATTATTAGAATTATTGATATCGTTTATGTTGTCTATAAAAAGAATGTTATCAATATCATTTAGCATTACATCACATATTCTCTTCAAGTTACTTACAAAGTCTTGAACTTCGACCTTTTCTTTATTGTTTTTTTCCAGCTTAAAGTCTTTCCATATTTTTTTATTAATTACTAAAATTAAACAACATATTATACTTAATTTATACAAGGAGGGACAATTTTCCAAATTACTCTCACCAATTAAAGGAGGTCTACCAGGAAGTAAAATACTATCTTTTTGATTAAACTGGCTAATACTTTGACCACTTAACGGCAGAGGGTTTTTACATTTCGATAACTCAATAGTAGTATTGTAAAAGAAGTCACTTTTCATTTGAATACAATTTCTAGCATTTGTAGCCTTTTGAAAACTAACTATGGCTGACGTAGCATCTTCGTTGAAAGCAAGCTCGCATACGTTACCTATTTAGATGTTTAGTAATATAATTAATTTAATTTACCATATTTATGTGAAATAAAATCAAACAACTCGCTTTTGTTGTTAATAGCTGGAATATTTGTAATAAGAACTTGATGGTTTACATAAAGGCTTTCTGGATTACATTCTTTTTCTATGTCTAATATTATAATATTCCTGTTATCAATTTTTGGCTCTAAGAAGTTTATTTTAATGGGATTTTTTTTATCTCTATTTGCAATAATAACTCTCAGTATGGTGTTTTCCTCAAGATTGTTCCTAATAATAGACTTTACATCATAATGAAGCGTATTCGTCAAATAATTTTTAACATCATCAATTGTAGTATTTTTATTCAAACCTGCAAGGAAAAACGATTTTAAATCTGAATCTAAAAGAGGATCATAAAAATTGAAAAAGAACCCAACTAAGTTTTGCTTTCTACTTGGTTTAACCTTGTATTTTGTTTCTAGTCTTGATACTAAATTATTGTCTATTGTAAAATATTCAGTTCCTTTGCTTGATCTAATATGATTCTTATTTATTGTTATACTTCCAGTAGACTCATTTTCGTTTATGTCTAAGTTATAAACAGGCTTTATAATGTTGATTGGCCGTTTGAATTCGTAGTTTTTTAAAGGTGACTTGATTTTCTTTTTTTCTTCTGGAGAGTTTAGGCTTTTAATCTTATTAAAAGTAATTGATTCATTTACCTTATTTGTAGGAATAAACAAATCAATTTTTGAAAGTTTTTTCTTTATAGGTAATTCAACTTGATTAGCTAACATCGATGGATCATTTACAAGATTAATGGTTGCTTTTTCTAGCTTACTTTCTTCTCTCTTTATTATTTTAAAATCAACATCCTTAGAAAATTTTATCTTCTTGTTTAAATTATTTATAAACTGAATAAATTTATTAGTAACTCCTGAAATCTGATCTGAATTTTTCAACTTAAAGTAAATATGGTAACGTTTATTCTCATAATTTAAAAAGATTCCTGTAGGTGGATCAATTTTCAAATTTTCAAAGACTTGGATAATCGATTTAAAAATGAAGGTCTCTTTTCCAATAAGGTTTTCCAAAAAATTAATTTTTATCAAGCAGAAGTCACAATCAACAATTTTTTTTTCGTTAAAGAATTCAATGACTTTGCAAATAACATTCTTAATTTTGTAATAGGTGAAGCAAATGAAGTTGGGATCATGTAATTTGTTTGTATTGTAGATAGGCTCGACTTTGTAATCGTCATTTAGGACTACTTGACTTAGTGATTTACTACTGTTAAATGAAACATCACTTTTATTAGAAGCATTTACAACACTTGAGTTAATTAAATCATTCTGATTATTATTGTGATTATTAGACAGGCTCTGATTCTGAAGCTCTTTGAAGCTACTTTCATAATTTTTGAAAAAATTAAGATAGGCATTATTTGAATTATCTTTATTAATGTCGTTTGGACCTTGATTTTGGCTTATCAATGAATCAATAAATTTTTTATCGAAAGAAAAGTTTGGAATTATTAGATTGTTGTTAATTATTTGTTGAGGAGCATAGTTGTTTATTTGAGGCGGTTGTGCGACACCTTGTGAATATCCCATTTTCTTGATAGTATTATTTCGAAATTATAAATTAAATCTTAGAATAAAATATATTAATTTAATTATATTATAAGCAATATTAAGTATTAAGAGTTTTATTGTACTTTATTAACAAAGTTTTATAATTTTTATACATGAAATTATATTGAGTTTACTTAATTTTTGTATTATTTTATATATGAAATATTATTAAAAGTATATTAATATATAATTTAATCTACAATTATAAATGGCTTTAATATATACCTTAATTTCATACGGAATTGATAAAGTCTTAACAGATTATACTGAATATCAAGGAAATTTTGAAACTATTTCTCAAAGCTTAATAAAAAATGTGCAACCAAATCATAGAGCTACTTTCTCATATGAAAAGACGTAAATAATTGTATTAATATTAATATTTAGATATAACTTTCACTATATAAGTGATGAGAATTATACTATATTTATGACTATGTGTAATGCAAATTTCCCAGTAGTCACAGCATTTACCTTTTTAGAAACATTACAAAAAGAGTTTAATGATAAGTTTAAAAAATCTCAAATAGAAAAAGCAATACGTTATTCTCTGAATGATGCTTTTAAAGAAAAAATTATGAATAAAATGGTATATTAAAATTAAACAAATTATTTAATAAAATCTTTATAGGAATATTACAATAAAAACAAAGATGTAGTACAAGATAATATATCAAGACTAAAAGAAGGAGTATTAGCTTACAAAAACGAAGTATTAGAGGCAGAAGGTAAATAATATATATTATATAGAGTTGTTATCCAAAAGAGGAGAAAAAATGAATATAATAGTAAATAAAGCTGATGGTTTAAGACAAGGTTCAAAATTTTATTATAGTGCAGCTAAGAAAGTTAAAGACACTTCTAAGAAAAGAAAAATAATCATTATTTGCTTTATAGTACTTATTATCTTGGTAAGAATAAAGATAATTTAATATAATTTAATATAATTTATTTATAAAATAGGTTATTGCTTACTTTATTTCAGTTATTGCTTGTAAAGGTTTTGCTTGGCAAGGATGTCGTAATTAAGTTGTAGTATTATAGTTATTATAATTTATATTATTCATAATTATTGTTTTGAATTCAGTAAATTAGTTTAAGTTTATTTGAGAAGTTTTAAAGTTAAATATAATAAATATAAGTTATTATGTTATTATAAAGTTATTATCTAATTACTATCTAATTAAAATTAAAAAACAATTACAATACAATATCTATTGAACTAATTAAGAAATTAAAGCTTCTTCTTAAACTGTTTGTAGTTATTACATAATATAAGGTTTCAGTGTTGTTGTTTGGTGTTAATTTCTACTATTATATTTAATGATATTTGTATCATGTACAATTTTTGTTTTATATCAATTAAATTAGTTTTTAGTTTGTTTATAATAATCATTAATAATAATGATAAAGTTGAATATATATATATATTATTATATTATAAAGTTAATATATTATTATATTTATATAATTAATTACTTATCTAAATGAAAATTTTAAAATCTAAAAAAATTATTTATAAAGCTTAAATTAATCTAGTAAATCTAGAATATAAGCTTCTTCTTAAATAGTTTGTTTGTTTTTAGTCAAATTTGTTTGTAGTAGTATTATTATTATTGTAATATTGTTCAATGTTTTCATTATTGTTATTTGTTGTATTATTTAAATTCATGTGTCCTTGAGACAATTGTCCTAACTGATTAATATACATATACGCATTTAATAAATTGTGACAATTATGCATGCTACAAGAGCACGTATGTTGGATTCCTTGACCTTGTATTCCTTGCATACCAACCTGCATCCCTTGCATAACTGGCATCCCTTGAATACCTTGAATGCCTGACTGCATTCCTGGCATACTCATTCCAGAATAACTACGTTGACGATTTCCATTTAAATTTTGATTATTTTGATTATTAAACATATAGCTATTATAGTTTTGGTAACTTCCCATCATATTATTACCAATATTATTTGAGGAGTAGTACTGAGACTGATTGTTAGGATTGTTGTTACTTTGACTGTTCTGATAATTAGTTAATTTTTGTGGATAATAAACATCTTTGCTATTACTTGTGTTTAAATTTATGTTAAAGTTTCTATTAATTTATTAATAAATAATTATAATATTTATAATAAATATCTAATAATTTACCTTTCATATTCATTATCATCTTTCTTAACCTTTACTGGATTCAAAGAAAACGAAACAGTTGCTATAGATAAGTTATCATCTGTCTTTTCTTCGACTTTATTAAAAAACTCTGTATATTCAATATTTAACTTATTTTCAATACATAACTGAAATTTATTATTAACCACTTCATCACTCTCGTTTCCGTTTCCGCTCGAGACCCTCATCCCTGCTAGTCCGGCATCTTTACTATTCATTCTCATTATATTAAAACATTTTTTTAGTTCCTCTTGGAAGATTTTTTCTGTCTTTATATGAAGCTTTTCAAATATTTCTGAGTTTATTATCTTTAAATCAGTAAAACTTTTCTTTTTTACAGAATAATCAGAGATATTATTTGGAGAAGGATTTGGAGATATATTTGAAAGAGAATTGTTTGAAAGGTTTGTATTTGTCTCTATTTCTTTTACGTTTTTGTTAATTTTTAATTTTTGGAAGAATGCTTTTAATCCATTTTGCACAATAGATGTAGTTATTAATTTATTCTGAAGTTTTAGTAATTTATCTTCATTTTCGAGTTTTTTATTTTCGTCAAGTTGGATTATTTTATTTTGTTGATTGAAGTTAAAGTTAATATTAATATTGCTGATGTTATTTTGCTCGTCATCTTTGTTGGAATTTCCTGTTAGATTGTTAGTGTTTGTAGTTGTGTTTGTATTTGTGTTTGTTGTTGTGTTTTGGTTTGTTTCGGTGTTAGTACTATTTGTAACATTATTAGTAATATTTTCTTGCTTTTCAAAAACAGATACAATTGGTCTTGTTATCATCGTTGTTTCAAAATGTTTATTCTTAAAGCTTGGCTTCTTCTTTGGACTTTTATACTTTTTATCTTTATAATAGTAATTATCATATTGATTATAATCTTTATAATCCTTATTCAATTCATTATTACTATTTTTATATTTAGAGAAATTGTTCGGAGTAGAAGTATTACTATTATTATAATTTGTGTTTTGTTTAGTGATATAATTATTGTTAGCTTTATATGAATTGTGTGTGTTCTGAGAACCTTTTTTGGAATAATAATCATTTTTAGAATAAGAGGAATAAGTTGAGTGTGGAGAAGGTTCAGTTTTGATTATCTATATTGATTAACATTGAATTTATATTTTACATTATTTGAATAGTCTACATTTGTATTAGTTACTTTCTTGACATTGTCCTCTTCTTCACTAGCAGAATATGCTTCCCAGGAATCATTCATTATTTATAATTTTATAATTTATTTGATTAGTTATTTAAATAGTATTAAATAATAATATATATTAGATCATACAATCATAATATTTAATTAGTACTGTTAATAATTAAAAGAGAAAGTAATAATTAAATATACTACCATAAATTAAATATTATGTACTAATGTACTATTAATTAATAAAATATTAAAAAATAATAAAAACGCTCATGCTAAGGATCGAACTTAGGACCTACAGGTTAACAGCCTGGTGCTCTACCGGCTGAGCTACACGAGCTTATATGATACCACAATAATTAAGTGAATTATAAACAACAATAAATAATAAAAGCAAACATTTTAAATATAATATTAACTTTAATAAACACAATCATTTAAAATTTCATTATTGAACATTATTAATATTCAATATTAATATTCATCAATATTAAGAAAATTATTCAAATTACTTCTGTAATAAATAATATATCATAATATATCATAATATATTTATAATAAACTAATCTAACTAATGTCTATTTAAATTTTTATAATTTTCAATCATTTCTTCATTTGAATAAATTCTCGTTTGTAACTGACCTAAGCAACCTGCAGCGGCATACCCAGCAAGTACCTCTAATTGAATAGACTTCGCAGGTAAAACTAAGCTATCTGATAAACTTTTAGAGAATTTCTTAATTACTAAATTATCAAGCATATTTAATCCGTCAACTGGAAATTTGAGAGGGATAGAAAATCCTCTATCTTTTGCATCGACTACAAAACCTGGTCTTAAAAGAACAGTATTTAAGTTTTTCATTTTGATAAGTTCTTCTTCTGTTTGTCGTTTTGTAATTATATATTTTCCAAAAGGAATACTTAAAGGGAAAGGTAATCCTGCCGCACTAGAAATATAAACAAAATTTATTTTTTTGCCTTGGACTGAATTTGCTATATTTGCAACTCTTAAACAAGACTCTTTATTCATCATATTATATGAACCTGGATCATTATCAGGTTTTGTTGTTAATAAAGCTCCAATAGAATGAATAATTCCAGTTGAATCTTGAATTATATGACTAAAAGAATCTGGGTTAAGACAGTCACCTTTTATAAATCGAACTCGTGTGTCAAATTTGTATACTTTTCCAGATGATATTGTTCCTGATCTACTAATAACATTTACTTTAACATTTTCGTCAAGATCTAAAACAGAATTGATACATCTTCTTCCAATGTAGCCATTTCCACCTAATATCGTAATTACTTTCGACATTTATAATTTTATTTCAGAAATTAATCTTTATATAAAATAATAATTATTACTAGTTAATTCAAATATTACTATAATAATATTATTAAAATATTATTTTATTTATATTTAATTTATTATCTGTAATGAATTTGATGAAGGTAAAACAATTTGGTAAACTAAGTAAACTACATATGATAAATAAATTCCCATCATTATTTAATAACAACTTATACAAATATAGTTTATTTAGTATCGGACTTAAAACAGCAAGACTAAAAAAACCTACAATAAAAAGGATCAATAATAAAACAAACACAACTAAAATAAATAAGTTAACTAAGTCAACTAAAGTAACTGATTTACCATTTTCCAATAATAAAACAGAACAAACCGAAGAAGAAAATAAATATACTTCTCAAATTGAAAGATTAATTCACAAAGATGATATTTACGACTTCTTCTTTGAGAATTATGACAAACTTAATCAAGATCATATCACTGCTATCTTTAAAAAAATTAAAGAATTCCATCTATATGAGACAGATAGAAAGACTATTGCTAAGATTATAAATATTTTACAAGGTGATGAAAGTAAAATTAACAGTTCGAGTTTATTAAGTGAATTAATACAAGTTGTTCTTAATTTTATTACGCACCAAGATAAAACTTCGTCGATACTGTTAGACACGAATAGTCTCATAACGAAAAAGATAGCGTATTTTACTCCAGATAACATTAAGTATGTTTTTCAATTTTATTCGTGCTTCTATTATAAGAAGACTAATATGAATATCGAACTATGGGACAAATTCCTCAAAGAAATAATCGTAGACGGAAAATACTTTGATACTAAACAGATTAAATTTTTCGACTTAGTCGAAATAATAAATTTCTGTTTTAAAGAAAAGCAAAGTACAAACTCATTGAACAACGAAAACTTCTTACAAATACTAGAGTTACTAAATGAAACTTGGTTTAACTACACTCACGATTTAGATGAAAATTCACTAGTAGAAGACTTATTAGAAGATGACATAACTTTACCCTTGATAGAAATATTATATAGTAATTGTATTACTATGACTGAGAAAATGAAAAAGAAAGTAAAAGAGAATGAAAAAAGTCTATTTAAAATCTTATTAGTAATAATAGACATTTGCAAAGAGTGTCATAGAACGATAAACTTAGATTTGGAGGAGATTATGGATAAGTCTACTCAGTGGAAGGATGACAATAAGTTTATGAACTATAGTGATGATGAAGATAACTATTCTAATTCTATGCCAAAAATATAATGATTAAAATAATTAAAGAATTGCTTATTTATAAATAAATTATGATATATATAAATTTAATTATATAAGCTATATTGTTAAAGTTATAATAAGTTATAAGTTATATATTTTTAATGTATTTTATTTAATTTTTTTTATTTCTATAATATAATTATCTATCTAACAATATTTATATATGCAATATTTTTTAATCTTATTAATTATATAATAATAATTATTATTTATATCTTACAACTACAAATTACTTATCATTCATTTATTCATGCTAAAGTAGTTGTATCATTATTTTCATTTTCATTATTGTCGTTAATATCATTATTAGTATTATTTGTGTTATTATCCATATTTGTAGTTGTATTATTTATACGATCTTTTTCCCGTATAGAACTATTTAATACATCCGTAATGAGATGTTTTGGTCTATACTCATCTGTTCCTCCAAATTCTGTGAATATATTATAACTTCCAGGTCCAGGTACTATTAATTAATATAAGTTATTATTATATGATTATTTATGTACCTTTTTCATTTTTAACAATATATTTAGGTTTTCCATTTACAGTTTTAGAAGGATAAGACCTAAATTGACTTAAAAAGTTAATTCCTGTTCCGTTAATTAATGGCTTTTTTTCGTAATCAGAAGGACCTGGACTTGCTTCTTCTAAAAAATAATTAAAATTTAGTAAAGTTTTATTAAAGTTAGTGTATTTTGTTTAGATAGTAATATAAGATAATTACTTTTATATTTAAATCTAGTATCTTTTGAACAGCCAAATATTATTGATGTTGCATTTCTAAAATGAGAAATTGGATATTTTCCTCCCATATTCATTGATATTGAGTTATAATTTCCTGGACCTGGGTTTCTATTTAATGAACTATCATGTTTTTTGTGTCTGAAAGTCATTGAGATTTTTGGTGCTTCTGACCCAAGAGGTTTAGCCCATGTGTAGTTTCCTGGTCCTGGGTTTGATTTATCAGGGTTAATTTTGCCTTCGATATATACCTAAAAATTAAATTAGTTAGATTTGTTATGTTAGATTAATTAGATTCTTAAAATTGTTACTTTTTCAAAATGTTCTCTTGATATTCCGAAAGTCCATTTAGGAGAATGAGGAGTTTTTGGATCGAAATCACTTTGATAGTTATAAAAAGGAGCACTGTTATTTATATGCTTTGTAAAATCATATCGATTTCCATATCCAATTGATGTTCCTCTTTTATCTAACTTACTTGGAATATTATATAAGCCTCCTAATCTAAAAATCATGATAAAAATTAGTAATTAATGAAATTTAGTTAATTTATTAATCTATTTACGATTGCACTGGTTTTTTCTCAAAACGAATGGCTTTTGGGAAGCTATAATTTTGCTTAGATGTTGAATGATTAACCGGTGAATAGTCATTACGTGATCTGTTCATTTTTTATTAAATAATTAGTTATATTATAATTATATTATAATACATTTATTATTATAATACAATAATAATATATTATAATTATTAAACAATATATTGATAAATAACATAACTGTTTTTATATATTTATTAATTATTCTTTAGTTTTTCTACAAATACAACACCAGTTCGAATTATCATAATATGATTTTTCTATTTCAATATTATTGAATGTTTTCAACAAAGACTCAAGCTCGTCCTTTTTAAACATATGATAATATCTATGATACACTGTTGAATTTTTTTCTTTGAATATTTCTGGACCTAAAGTCTCTAATTTTTTCGAATCGTCTTCGTATGTATTTTGTAAATGCCAAGGTACAAAGTTTTCTTGCTCTGTAAAATTTCTTCCTTCATTTTCCAAAGCCCATACATAGATTAAAAATGTTCCATTTACACTTAATATTCTTATTATTTCTTTAATTGCTTTCATTCTTAACTCAGCGTTTGAAAAATGATGGACAACAGCAATAGAAATAGCTGAGTCAAAAACACCGCTTCTGAAGGGAAGTTTTAAAGAATCAGCTGAGAATGTTTGGGATTTTGGAATCTTTTCCCTACAAATAGAAAGAAAATTAGCACATCTATCTGTACCAACATTATACAAATTATTTTCATTAACCCAAAGATATTTACCATTGCCACAACCTAATACATTAATTAGATATAAAATAGACATAAATTAGACGTTAATTATACATTTATTATATAATAATTACTTACCAATATCAGCATTAAGTGAATGAGGTTTTAACAATTCTAAATACTCAGCAACTCTTGGCCAAGGTTTATATCTAGTATGCGAAAAGTGAGTAGCTATTTTATCATACACGTCATAAACATGCTTTTTTTCTAAGTCTGTTGGAGTTTCTGTCTTATTAGTAAAATTAAATGTAGATTTAAAATCAGTTTCATTGTTAGACTTATCAAGTTTTTGCGAGTCACAATAATTAATATATGTACATTTACACTCTGATTTCCTTATTTTTCTAAAAGTTAGAGACACTCTTCTATGTCTTGTTAGTAAATCATCATCTACTCTGTCTAATTTTCTTAATGAAATTGTATGTTTCCATATAAATCTAATATCTGAAGAAAAGAATATAGCTGATCGTGGTTTGATATATAAATGTTTAGACTCATTCTCATGAGTGAATGTCATGACTACTCCACTTCCTAAGCTAATAGAGACAAATATCTAATATAATTATGTGTTTAATTTATATATTAATTTTACTTACATCTTCAAAAGGTGAATGGGAGTCAGTATGTGGTGGAATACCATCTCCTGGGCTATAATCATTGATTGTAAGTTGGTCCATACCACCAAATTGTTTATAGAAAGATGGGCTGAAGTCTTCTCTCATTTTATTGGTTTTGTCTGTATTTTCCTTAATTTCTGGTATATTTATGAAGTCTAAGTTAGGATCTGATTTCTTTACATAAAAGTTATCAGTTTGTTCGTTTATTCCTATTATAATTTGTTAAGTAAAGTTATTATATTTATTTAGGTATTTAAATTATTACTTTTGGTTATATTAGAGAAGAAGTCTGGAAATTCATTAAGTTTTTTATCTTTATTAATTGAATTAGTTCCGTAAATAAACTCGAAGCCGTAATGTTGAACTCGTCTATTTGTCATTTTGATCCATTGTCCTAAGTCAATTTTTTTAATTAACTCTTTCTCTTCATCTTCTGTTACAAATTCATCAATAACATGAAGACCTGGAATTTCTACTTTATAACTAGCTATTGGAAAAGTTAAAGTATTATTAATTTTGACATCTTTTAATTCTAATTTGGAAAAATGCATGTATATAGTCCTTGTTCCTGAATTAAATTTTACAGTATGGCAATGATGGGCATGCTCATCTTCAAATAATTTCTTTGCATCTGATATATCCTCAAATACTATAAGCCCATAACATATTCCAGGGAAGATATATACCTTATTTGTGCCATATTTTTTCAGATATGATTTTATTGAAACTTGGTCTTCTTCTTCACCGTTACCAAAATGGTATACCCAAACGTTTTTAGTTGGTTCATCTGTAAATAAGTCATCTTCCTTTTGACGTTCGTGATCACATATAGTTTTCTTAGCGTTAAGTATTTTTTTATTTGATTTTTTTAAACATTTTTTAATATGTTTCTTTGAATGCCTAGAAGGTGATAAAAAGTATATAAATATTTTATAAGAATAATTACTCTTGAATGACTCCATTATCACTATTTTGAATATATACAAAATCTTCTCCTAATCCAAATACCCTTTCATGATCTTTTACTTTTGTTATATTTTCAGTTAATTCATTTTGTTTTGTATCAGAAGTTATTTTTTCTAATTTATCCATTTTGAATGTATTATATATTTTATTCTGTTTATAAAAATTATACTTAAAATCAATAGAAAAAATATTTTTTGATATAACTTTGAATTTTAAAACATTAAATTTCATATACTAAGCAATTATAAAATTAATTAACATATTATATAAATTACAATAATTATTTTTATAATCAACAGTTTTATATTAAGTATTATAATGTATACTAATTTTACTTTCTTGGAAGATAAATAAATAAGTAAGTAAGTATAATTTAATATAAACTTGTTTACTTAATAGTTACTAATCATTATGATATATTATTAGTATCTACTACTAAATATCAAAATTAACTTCGTTATTATATTATTATTACGTAATTTTATTATTATACCGTAATTAATTTATCAATAGCTATATATAAGAGCATATTTATAAAGTATATTATTATTAAAAATTATAATTAAAATGAAGTGTGTTGCAATAATTTTAGTCATTCTTTCGATCTTATCTATCTCTTTCTCATCAAAATATGAAAAATCATACACTATGGAAGAAAGCTTGGAAAATATAAGTGTCCAAAAATCGGAAACAATGCTTACATGTGCTGAGGCCAAAGTAAGGCTTATTCAAGCAAAAAGATTAGTCCAAGTTGCAAGATCTTTAACTAATAGAAGAGCAGTTAATAAAGCTAAGCTTGCCAAAAGAAAAGCATGTAGAAGGCAACATTAATTCTGCAATTAAAGCCGATAAAGCAAAGAGTTACCTCTTTATTTGATTTGTTTTATTTAAAATTAAAACTAACTCTTATAACTAAATAATTCCTTAATATTGTTTTTTATAATTTATATACAATAATATTGTATAATTTATACTATAATATATACAAATTTTCATAAATTAACTAAATTTTCTAATTTATCTAATTTAACTAATTAAATTAAGAAATAATTAAAATAAAACTAAATAATTTTAAGCTTTATATGCTTCTTTCAACATTAAAGATCGTGATAGGCTTTTTCAAAATATTCATTTTTGTGCTCTTGATCAGGTTTAATAGTATTATCACCTGGTTTCCAATTTGCTGGACATACTTCTCCATGTTTTTCAGCATATTGAAAGGCTCTTATTAATCTTAAAGTTTCGTCAACTGATCTACCAACAGGAGCATCATTAATTGTATATGATCTGATAATACCTCTGTCATCAATAATAAACAAGCCTCTTAATGCAGCTCCGAATAAGTCATCTGTTTCATCTTCAACTAAGACACCGAAATTTTTGCTTATTTTTTTACTAATATCAGCAACTAATGGGAATTTTAATTTTCCTACACCCCCTTGTGATCTAGGTGTTTTTATCCAAGCTAAGTGAGTAAAATGAGAATCAGTAGAGATTCCAATTACATTTGCATTAAGCTCTTCAAACTTGTCGTGATTTTCAGAAAATGAAATAAGTTCAGTTGGGCACACGTAAGTAAAGTCAAAAGGATAAAATAAGAGGACGGTCCATTTTCCTTTTAGCTCTTCAGAGTTTTTCTTAACAAATTTTTCACCTTCGACCGCGGTTGCTGACCAGTAGGGGGCTTTTTGTCTAGGTAAAATAGTGATTTCTGGATAAGTATATTTTGTAATTTCATTACATAAGGACAATGATATTATTGAAAGGATTATAATAGATAAGAAATATTTCATTATTAAAAATTAAAATAATTAAAATAATAATTAGAAATTAAGTATGAAATCATATAATATTGTTTATTGCATTTTTTACAAATTATATTATAATATAAAATTGGGGATTGGGGATTGGGTATTGGGAATTGGGCACAATACCCAATCCCCAA
>Ga0100379_10002367_pt1 | contig 17921 bp, 18 predicted proteins | sample CryGeymeta201503_FD_80418 | JGI IMG/M metagenome (GOLD analysis project Ga0100379, IMG submission 80418) | Groundwater microbial communities from Crystal Geyser aquifers in Utah, USA - Crystal Geyser metaG 2015-03 | ecosystem: Environmental > Aquatic > Deep subsurface > Groundwater | place...
GGATTGGGGATTGGGTATTGGGGATTGGGCCCAATCCCCAATCCCCAATCCCCAATCCCCGAATTTTTATAATTCTTACTCATTATATAAATTATTTAAAGAATACAAACTAAATATTAGTTATTTCAATTAAAATTTTATTAAATTATATACTAAATATATATTTGAATAATACAATAATTCATTAATTTAAAGTAAATTTTAAATATTAAAATAATTTAATAAAATATAAAAAATGATACTGAGCATTTTAGCCTACATATTTTTATTAGGAATAATATATGTAAATTGTGGCAAGGCATCTTTAGATCTTACAATTCAAGGAATTGAGCCTAATGCTGGACCACTTTATGGTAAATTATTAATTTTTACATTAAGGAATGAGTAGAGTCACCGTTCGTTTCAAAAATCTAAACTCAAAAGTCATAGACGCCCATCCTCATCCAAGAGTAAATAAACAATTTTTATTTATTTTATAGTGTCGATTTGGAAGTAAAGAAAGAGAAGTTAACGCAACTTATATCAAATGTTTAAGTCGACCTCGTAGAATAGGAGAAAGCGAACTTTTATTTTCTCATGGAAATGAAACCTGCGTTGTATGCGAGCTCTCACCTGAAAATTCAGAACCTGATATAATTCCCTTTACTGTTTCATTTATAGGAGACTTTACTGATAGTATAAATTCCATGCCTTTTAGATACTACAAAGAGCCTGTAGTTACATGGATTTACCCCCGATACGGATTAAAGGATGGAGGAACAATGGTAGAAGTCTTTGGAGAAAATTTCGTAAATTTTGATCAGAATTTAAGATGTGGTTTTGGTTCTAAAGAGTCTCAAGGTTATTATATCAATGAAAATTATATGATTTGCTAGTAAATATTATTATAACCTTCTTTTTAGTGCACCGAGTTCTTCTATTGTACAAAAAGCAATGCCATTTTCTATTTCCCTAAATAATCAACAAAATTCAAGAGAGCCTATTGAATATGTTTACTTTGACGAAGCACAAGGTAAATTTTATTGATTAATTTTAGTTTCACGACTTGAACCTGGAAGAGGACCAGACACCGGAGGTACTACAGTAAATATTAGAGGACAAAATTTTGATCCTATGCATAATATTAACAAACACAATGGATGGAATAACTATAATGATACTTTATGTAGATTTGGAAATCTATCCACAACTGTAGCTAATGTATTATCCTCAACTCAAATTTCATGCGTATCACCCCCTTCTTATGAAGATAGAGAAGTCCCCGTTGAAATTACTTTAAACACAAGAGAATGGACTGATGACGGTATTATTTTCACATATTATCATCCTCCTTTTGTCTATGGTATTACCCCAAAAATCGGACCTGTTTCAGGAGGAACTGAAGTTATAGTTTCAGGAAGTAATTTCGAAGATACTGGTTATATGAGATGTAAATTTGGAGATATTATCACAAAGGGAGACTACATAAGTGAAAATGAACTAAAATGTTATTCACCTAAAGTAGAAAAGCCAGGCTATGTTAAACTTGCTATTGCTATTAGAGAAGATGAGTTTAGTTCAGGACAAAATACAAAGTACTTATATTATGATACCCCAGTAATATCCGAGATTACCCCAAAATGCGGACCAGAAAGCGGATACACCCAAATTACTGTCTACGGAGAGAACTTCGCAGATACTGGAAGTGATTTTGTAAAATGTATCTTTGATGAAAAATATTCTATGAATGCTACAGTTATATCCCAAGGAGAAATTAAATGTGATAGTCCCTCAGTTTTAAATTATGCAGGAGTAAATGAGAACAAAGTTCAATTTTACGATTTAGAAATTACCTTAAATGGCGCCAATAGAAATGGACCAAAGCAAAAGTTTTCCTACTACAAAGACACTTATATCAATAAAGTTACACCTATCTACGGTCCAATTACTGGAAATACAACAGTTAATATTTCTGGTTTTGATTTTAACCAAACAGGAGCATGTAACGTAACTGCAAGATTTAGTACTTACCAAGTAAAACCAACAGAATATACTCGTGATTATATGGTAGTAACCTCACCAAAAGTCAACTTTACTGGAGCAACTACAGTACAAATCGCTTTAAATGGTCAACAATTCGATAAAGATGTAACTCTAGGATTCAGAGATGTAGCAAATACATTTTACTACTATAAATTCCCTTTAATTAACTTCATGGGACCAAATAAAGGACCAACAATCGGAGGAACAAGAGTAAAATTAATCGGTATTGGCTTTGATGAAGTATTTGATTTCCAAAAAGACCCTTCAAAAAGAGTTGTATACTATAGATTCATTGATCATGCTGACCAATCAATACAATATGGAAACATTACAAAGGCAAAAGTTATTTCAAATAATGAAATAAACTTAATTACTCCTTCAGTAAGAAAAAATGATACAGTCGCTGATATTGAATTATCTTATAATACAGAAAACTTCCAAAAAATTCCAAATAATACTTTTACATTCTATATTCTTCCAAATATTACCGATTTAACTCCAAGATATGGACCATTAAAAGCAAATGATTACGATAAGATTAAACTTACTCTTGATAATTATTTCTGCAGCGAAAACTGTGATACATTAATCTGCTCATATAGATCAAAAAATAATATTCTTTATGAAAAAGGATTATATGTAGGGCCTAACAAGGTCGATTGTACTATTCCTAGAGTTAATATCCCTGAAAGTTATGTTGTTGAATTATCATTTGACAATGGTGAAAACTGGACAAATAATAAGTTTACTTATTCATTCTATGATCCATATGTTATTAGAGTTGTTCCACCAATGGTAACAAGCAAAGGAGGTACCCCCTTAACAATTACTGGATTTGGATTTGCAAATTCTGGAGAAAATCTTAAAGTAAAATTCGGAACTGTCGATAGACCATTAGAATGTGATCTTGCAAACTGTGTAAAGGTTGGAAACTATAGCAAAGATACAGTAGTTACTGTTACATCATTCCCAAGAGATATAGTATCATATGCTGCTTCAGGAAGATCTGTTAAATTCGATAAATTTGCTGTAGAAGTTAGTGTATACAATGATGACTTTACAAAAAATAATATTACCATCTTCTATTATGATGAACCAAAAATTGTCCCCTTACTTGACGACACATATTTCAGAAAACTTGACCCTAAGGTTAAAAAAATGATAAGAGAAAGTTTATTAAAATCTATTCCAGCTAACTTAGATACTATGATAAGTATTCCTATTAATACTCAATCTATCAAGGAATCATTTAAAACAATTGAAAACTATGCAAATTATACATGTAAATACACCATGAAGAAAACAAATATCACAAAGGTTACAAATGGTATTATTACTTCTATTCCAATGGATAAAGATGAAAAAAATATCTTTTTATGTCAATCTCCTCAATGGGAAGAAGTAGGTGATTCAGCAATTTCAGTATCTTTAAATGGTTACGATTTCACTGAGGAGACTTATGATATTGCCTTTACTGATCCTATTAATATTTTGAAATTGATACCTCCTTGTGGACCAATTGATGGAGGAACTAATGTTAACTTAATCGGTACTGGTTTCGAAAGAAGCAAAGATATGATCTTCAAATGGGGAGTACAAAACTTAGTCCCAACAAACACTGCTGGAGTATTAACCGAGTATACCGATACAGATGTAAGCATTCAAAGAAATTCCGCTTTTAAAATTTACAAAATTAATGTTAAAGCTCCCACTGCTCCTACACCACTTAAAACTCACGGAGGATTAGACTATATCTCAATATCTAAATTAAGCTTTTTCCCTCTTAGCGATTTCGTAAGCAAGTTTTATAGCAATCAATATATTCACTCCAACTTAGAATACTTCTACTATAAACAACCATACATTCAATCATTCTCACCACATGGTAGTATCGTTACAGGAGGAACCGAAGTTCTAGTTGTCGGTGCTTGGTTTGATTACAAACCTGAATATGGAGTAAAACCTTTCTGCAGATTTGGAAACTCAATTGTAGAAGGAACATTCCTTAGCACTGTCAGAATAACATGTGTTTCGCCCCCTTCAGAAAAAATAAATGTAAAAGTACCTTTCGATGTTTCTCTAAACGGAGTTGATTTTACAAGCTCAGGATTAACATTTACCTATTATAACGACTTTACTAAAGCTAAGTTTGAAAAAATGGAACCCTCAAGTGGACCTTCAACTGGAGGAACCGTTATAAAACTATTTGGACAAGGTTTCACAAGTTTACTTGACCCTGAAGAATTTTTATGTCAATTTAAACCTAACGATATAAAGATGGAAGCTAAGACAGTCCCAGCAGGATATAAAGAGTATGAAAATGGACAACAAGCTATTATATGTGATACCCCAGGAGGATGGGCTAGTGGTTCAATTGCAAATATATTAATTACTTTTGATGGACAAAATTTCATGGATACTAGATTCAAATTTTATTTCTATAAAATGAATGATTATGTCCCAAAGAGTGGACCAAACAAAGGAAATGGACCAATTCATGTTGTTGGATCTGGATTTAAAAATTCAACTAGAGTAAAGTGTATATTAGATAGAAATGAAAAAATTCAGCCTCTTTCAATTTCTACAAACGATATTTTATGCCCAATGCCACAAGCACCAAAAGGATCAAACTTTGAAGGAGCTGTCGACTTCGGTATATCATTAAATGGAATTGATAAAAAAATATTCAGCGGAGGATTCTATTATTATAATCAACCTATAGTTACCGACATCTTCCCAAGAACTGGACCTTCAAAAGGTAACGCACTTATCAAAGTATTCGGAGAAGGATTCAGAAATAACTTTGCTGGAATAAACCTCGGATGCAAAATTGGGGACTCATATGGAAAAGGTGTGTTTAAAAGCAAAAACGAAATAAATTGCTTATTTAATAAATTAACTTTGAATGATAGAAATCAAACAATGCCTTTCTCAATGGCTATGAATAATTATTCATTCACTGAAGAAGTAAAAACACTTAACTTTACTCCTTATGGAATAGTTAGTATGAATCCATCTTCAGGACCTATAGATGCTATGACAAATATTGTAGTTAAAGGATCTGGTTTCTTTGAATCAATGTATGCTAGATGCAGATTCGGTGTAGAAGGATACTACTCAGTTACAACTGCCAAATTTATAGACCCAAACACAATTGTATGCCCAACTCCAGATAGTTATCAAATTCCTAGTGCTGGTCAACTTCCTTTTTCAGTTCCATTTGCTATTGCCTTTATCGAAGACGAATTTAGTAAATAATTTATTAATATAATTAACTTATAGATCCATATACTGAAACAACTCATTTCTATTCATTTTATGATAATCCATCAATTGTAGAAATCAATCCAAAGAGTACAAAAACAAGAGTAATAACCGAAGTATTAGTATGGGCTTCAGCTGAAAAACCTTTTTCAATGCCCTCAGCTGCAACAGTAGAAGAAGATATATTGGACTATTCAAGTAAAATATTATTATTAACGTTTAGCTTCTGGAAGTGGTACTATAATACACAGAAAATCATTTACATATCAACCTATCACTTGTAGATTTGGAAGGTTCGGAATGACCACAGGAACATATGTAAACAGAACTCTAATAAAATGTATTACTCCTGCAATAGATGATGTAAGTAGACCTTATTTATATTATAAACTTACACTATTTTAGGATAGCGATGTTGGTAAAGAAGAAGTAGAACTTGCAGTAGCCCTTAACGGTTTCGACTTCGTTTCAAACAGCGATGTTACTTTCACATTTAATGGACCAAATTCAGGAACAATGCTTTGGTATTATTTATTAATGCTCTTGATGACTGCTGGACTTATTATTCTCTTAGCTACTTTACTATCAAGCAACTGGAATAGAATTGCTACACAATTAAGAGGAGGAAATGTTTACTCAAGTGACCAACCTCATGTTGTTGATAAAAGACCTAGATATTTAATTGAAGAGTTAAGACCTGACTTAAAACAAGATTTAATGGATGCAGGTAAATAATATTTCAATAATATTTATTAAATTTGTAGGACAATCACAATAATTAATTAGTTCATAAGGAAAGAAAATTATAAATATGAGTGTGTTCATTGTTGTTCTAGCATATTTTTTTTAACTTAAATTTTTAATTTTTAAATATATTAAATTTATAATTTTATTTTTTCTATTATATAATAACTATAACATTATAATTTTAATATATATCATAACTATTATAACTATTATATTTATACTAATTTAATTTCAATTTTTTTATAAATAATAAAAATACTATAATACCATTAATTTATCTATCTACATAAAATAGTTTGCAATCATGCCACTTAATTACTTCTTTATTATTTTAAAGTTTTTAGGTATATATTCATTAATTCCATTCTGAAGAATTCTATTTATTTGAATAACCTCATCAGAAACGCAAGACATATTATCATTTTCGTAATTATAATTGTTACTAAAATTATTTTGATCTTTAAGTTTATTATATGCTTGTATGTTTATATCAGTAACTTGATTTGATATTATAGATTTATTATCATTATGTTGATTAGAATAATTATAAGTAAGTTTCGTTAATACCTTATTAACGTTTAAATTCTTATATCTATTTTTCTTCCATTCAAATTCTAAATATTCATCATTATTCATATAGTTAAATGTATAAGGTAGTATAAGTTCACAATTTTGATTTTGGCTTAGCTGTCCAAGTAAGCCAAGCTGCCCGAGCTGACCAAGCTGCCCGAGCTGATCAACATTTGTATTGGTTATGATATTATACTTATTATAACTTGAGTCTTTATCCTTAAAACTAAACAAATTAATAAATAATAATTATTTAATGTATTACAAATTGTGTTTATTTTGCTGAAGTAATATTTGTTTACTTATGTTTAAATTCATAAATTTGTCTAAGATATCCTTAGGTATTTGATAGTTATACTTTTCCATTTCAAGCAAGAAGTAAGCAGAATGATTTATTTCTTCGAAATCAAAACTTATAGTCACAAGTTTTATCATAGCTTTATATATTATCTTTATATTATTCTCAATTGTGGTGTTGTACAAATAGTAAATGTTTTGTAAATCATTTAAGACTTTTGCTCTATATTATAATATTATAATATTATAATATTATAATTAACAATAAATAATGAATAATAATGAATAATTTATTATAAAATATTTACTCTTCACATAAGTTTATTAACTGGATATTTATGCTTTTATCAATTAGTTTAGGCATTGCGGAATAATTATAATTTATCTTTGATTCTATTTTTGTTTAATGTTAAAATATTAAGTAATATGTTTTTAATGTTAAAATATTATTACCAAAAAAGTACTCAACGCTGAATAGTGACACATCTCTATTTTTATTAAAGTGTTTAATTATATGACCCATTAAAGAATATAAGCTGTCTTTTTCAAATTCGTTTAAAAATGTTATTTTTATATTCTTAATGTTATTGTTTTTTTCTTCTAACTGTTCATTTTTGTTGTTAATAAAATCTAATTGAATTTTGCTGTATGTTTTGGTAGTTTTTATATTATTGTTTACGTTATTTGTATTATTGTTTATATTATTGTTTGTATTATTGTTTGCAATATTGTTTATATGATTGTTTGCATTATTGTTAATAATTCGGTTGAAATTAAAGTCTTTATTTAAGCCAAAATCACTTTTGATATTCAAACCTTTATTTGTTATAATATTACTAGTTATTATTTTCGATTTTTTTTGATAGGTGTTATTTATGTCATTATCTAATTCTTTGTTTTCTAGAAGAGGATTATTATTATTATTATCTTCAATTGGTCTTTTATATAGTAAATATTTACTTATTAATTTTTTGTTTTCTTTCGTTTCTTTTATTTCTTTCGTTTCTTTATTTTCTATATTTTTTTTCGTTTCTATAATTTCTTTTATTTCATTAACTTCTTTTATTTCATTTATTTCTTTAGTTTCTTTTATTTCAATATTTTCGTTAACTTTAATCTGCTCTTTTTTAACTTGATTTGCTCTTAATAAATTAATTTTATCATCTATTTGTTTATTACAAAGTCGATTATCATTATTGGTGTTATTATCGATATTATTAGTAATATCTTTATTAGTATTATTATTATTTATTATAAAATTTAATTCATTATCCTTCATTTTATCACAATATCTACTATTATCATCTTTATCATTATTATCAATATATTTTGAATAATTTTCATTCTTTTTATTTATTCCAAATATTCTATTGAAAGTAGTTTCTTCATCTAATAATTGTTTTTCAGTCTTAACTCTATTCTTTAGCTTCTCAGAATTTATATGATCAAATGATTCGCTTATAAAACTAATGTTTTCTTTATTTTTCTTGATATTTTTCATATGAGCATTATCTTCCTTTCCAATCTTTTCAATCTTATTTATTGATTTTATAGAACTTGGAGTCTCTTCAAACATTTCGTCTAAACCTAAAACTGTTCCTTTTATAATCTTATTCTCTTTATTCTCTTTATTGTCAATATTATCAATATTATCTTTATTATTGACTTTATTATTGACTTTATTTGTATTATTTTTTGTATCAATTTCAACTTCTTTCTCTTCAAAAATAATCCCTTCCTCATTAGGCGGCATATACCCAGGCAATTTATATACCTCTTTAAATTTAATCGATTTTTCTTTTTGTTTGAACTTTCTTCCTATTTAAAAAGATTAAATAAATATGAGTAAGGAAATATAATAAATTTCATATATTTCTCTATCTTTACTTAGTCTTTCTTCTTCATCTTGCTTTAATATTTCTTGAAGTTTCCTATTACTTTCTTCAATATTATTTAATGTTCGTTTATTAATAAAATATTTCCTTAGCTTATTTATCAAGAATAATAGAAAATAGCCTGCCGCGACAATCTTTATTATAAATTTTAGTTTAAGTTTATAATAATTTTACCACAAGTATATTAGCATAACTTGGAAATAGAATTTTGTTCTCATCACCATTTTTCATATTATTAATCTTAATAATTAATAATTGTTATAATAAATTATATAATTATTTAGTATTAAGTATAAGTACTATAATTATTTTAAATTATAAATTAAATGAAGTTCATAATAAAAATTATTATCCTTTTTGTTGCTTTTTGTTATATAAATAGTTTGAAATTTTATAAAGATGTAAGCAAAAAAGAAGAGTCTAAACAAGTTTTTATTCAAAAAGTAGAGAGTAAAACAAACTCAAACAAAGTACAAGTTCAAAATAAAAAAGTGAATGCGAAACTTAATTTACAAGTTGAGAAATCTGAAAAGACTAATATGGAGATGGAGAAAATTAAAAAAGAAAATGATGTAAGTAATTGTTTAGTATAAATTAATATATTCATTTTATTGATAATTATGTTATTATTTATTACTAATTATCTAAATAGGATTATGAATTAGAACAAGCAAATGCAATGGCTGAAATGATATTTTAAATATAAAAAAGAAGAAATGTTAAACTATTATTCTTTTATTTAGTTTAGAAAGGAATAAATAATAAATAAATTTAGTCATGTAGTTAATATACTTATAGTTATAACCTATAATATATATTCAATATATTCAATATTATATAGAATAATAGTATTATAAATTCTTTGTTAAATATATTATAAATTTATATATAATTATTAACCAATAATACTTTTAATCATATTGCCCATAAAATAATTTTAACTGACGATATAATAAATTAAAATAAGTAAAAGAAATGATTTAATTAAATGATGACTACCGTCTCGTTCGACTGAAATACATGACGACTAATATATAAGTTAGACCTGATTATTAATTAAAACAAGAATAAAAAAAACAAAATTGAATGCATTTGTCTAAGTTTTTAATTTAACTAGTAAATTATAAAATAATATGAAAGTGCTAAATCGACTAACTTTATATAATTAGATATTAAATTATATATTTAATATCTTATATAAGGTTTTACACTCATATATATTTCACAAATAATTTAAACGACAATTTCATATTAAATACTTATTACAATCTTTATATTATTATATAACAATATTAGTAAAGAAATTAGAACATCTCATATAATCTTGATCTAAATCTTGAATTCTTTCTTTATATATCATTCCATCATCGGATTATAGAAAAATTATCATATATTTAACGGCTCCTGAATTGTGATTATTGTTTTTATACTATCTCTTTTCTTTATCTTAGTCTCTGAGGTTTTACAACAGCAAAATGAACATATTTCATTCATTTCTTCTCTAAAATTATTAGTCTTTACATATACTAAAAATAATAGAAATCCTCTTCCGCACATCAATGTTGTATGTAAAGCATCTAAAATAAAATAAACTAAAATAACGCTATCAGGTTGTTCATTTTCTTTATAACCAAAATAAACAAAATTAGTATAAAATCTCTGAATTGTAGCAAAAAACCAACATATAAACAATACAATTGGGTAATACCTTAATCTTGATATCATATTTTCAACTGAGGTACTTAAACCTGAGTTACTCATCTTTAAAAAGTTTTTTAGAAAATTAACAACTTTCTTCCGAATTATAAAGCAGAAAAGTAAAAATGACCAATATATTATGTATATTATAATTACGTAGACATTATCATCAGATTGATTAGTAATCCAGCAAAATGTGACTAAAGTCTTTGAAGGTGTGGTTACCGGATCGTATATTTTAATGAACATTGGTCTAATAATTAGAAAAAATTAGAAAATATTAATAGTTATTCTTACATAATAGTAAATATTATCGGAGTAACAAATCCTATTAAAAGAAATTTGGTTCTTCCTTTATTCATAAAGCTTTTATCATTTTTTGTAAGTAATACATAAACTGAATAAGTCATATAACTTAGCCAAATCATCGATGAAAAATTGGCATAATCAATTAAAGAACTTTGTATAAAGCATAAAGCTGATTTAGGTTCAATTTCAAATCCAGGACTAAATATTCTAAAAAAGCTTATTACTTGTGCAATACTATAAAGTAATTCTGCAATTGAAAAATATATTCCTAGTTCAAATACATAACTTTTGCGCTTGATATAAAATAGATGGATAATTATGTTTAATATATTAAAGAAACATGAAATAAACGAAACAAATGTATTTGAAATAATTAAGCCTTGGAGCGCTATATATTCAGTGTCTTTATCCATTTATTTATAACAATTTATATTAAAAATATTGTAATTAAAAACATAGATATTACAAAATTAATTAAATCAAGTTATAATATATTTATCTGTATATCATCATGTTTATGTTTTAATTAGGTTTATTTTAGGAACATTATAATTCTATAGCTATTTTAAGTCATTATTTAATTTAATTATCGAAAACTGTTTAAAAAATCTTCTTATATTTGGCATCTTTCTTTTCTTTCTTCTTTTCAGGAACTGGCTCGTTGACTTTTGCAGAGGTATCAGTTGTTCCAGTAGTAGGTTGTTTACCTGTAGATACTTTTGATATATTATCCTCATTAATAATACTATTGTCTTCTGCTTCCTTGATGTTATTTCCCCCTTCATACTTATCTTTATTTTCTATATTATATACATGACTTGATCCAAATATTTCATTTTTCTTTACGTTTATTGGAACTTGTTCAATTACTTTGAATAATTCTTTATCCATATTAGGAATACCCTTAATATTTTCATTTGGATCTGGGATTGAGGCACTTCCTAAAGCTTTTGATAAGTTATAAGCTCCATCAAGGACATTTTTAGAAACCTTAATTTCTGGTGTTTCCATACCAGACATTGTGTTATTAGCGAATGTATCATCTAAGTCTGAAATACTCATGTCTTCTCCAGCTTCAGATACTTCTTCATCTTCTTCTAATAAATCTCCCCAATGTCCTTCGTTATTTCTTTTTCTATTTAAGAATAAAGGTTCACCTGTTTCTTCTTCGGCAGGTGCAGTCCATAAATTAGGTGTGATATCTGCTGTTGGATCCATAATAGGTGCATTAACTCCTGGAATTTTTAAATTTGGATAAGCAGGAGGTGGACCATATCTTTGCATATTTATAATCCAGGGAGGTGGCGAGTTCTCTGGAATTCCTAAAGCAACTCTTAGTTTCTCAGATATTCTTCCTGGTTTATAAACTTTCATCTTTTGTTCTGTTTCTTTATTTTCATAGTAAATATCACCATGAACTGTTAATAATGGCTTCATTTGATGTTTAAAGAATGCATCATGTAAGACTTGATAATCTATATCCATCTTTCCTAACTTAGGTTGCATTCTTTCTTTCATCTTTAACTTTAATGCTTTTCGGTCATTACCAGTATTATCTCTTATTTTTGTTATTCCAGTGTCCTCAATAAATCCTGGTAGTTTAAACGGCTGTTTTAGTACTCCTCTTTTATTTTGTAAAAATTTCCTTTTTTGTGACCAGTGTTTTGGAACAGGTACTGAATTCCTTTGAGATTTTAAATTTACAAGTAGAATTGGGTCATTCGAGGTTGCATCCCAAGCTTCAACCACTTCAGGACGAGGCGCTATTTGTTTTAAATCCGAGATTTTTATTCTTTTTAGTAATTTCTTTTTCTTTTTTGATAGTTTGTCCATATTAACTTTTGGTTCGTTTTCTTTATTTGGGTTAAGATCTTGGGAATTATTATCTGAAAATGATAACTCATCATCATAATCTAAATTCTTCTTTGGCTTTTTCGGCTGTAAAAAATAATCAAACACATGTTTGAATTCTGAATGTATTTTTGATTCACTAGTTTCATCTACGTATTCGATCTCAATATTTTCTTCGGTTAATAACTTATTTAATTCAATTGCTTGTTCTGAAAGATGCTTTTTCTCATCTTTCACTTGTTTATCGTTTTTATTTTCCTTTTCGCTTTTAACTTCTTTTTCACTAACATTATTCAAATTTTCAGAATTAGTAGATGAATTTAATTTATTATTTTGTTCTTTCTTTTGTATTTTCTTTGCGTATTTCTTATCTTTTAAGTTTTTTAAATATTCTAATCGCTTTTTATCTGCTCTTGATACTGATAAAAGATCTAAAGCATTGTTTAGCTTTTTATCTGATTCTGCATCTGATATCATTTATGTAATTATATATTAATTTCATATAAAAATTAATATAAATTAAATAATAATTTTTATTAGCTTTTATTAGTTTAATTTTTTAAAATTAGTATGTATTGTATATAAAATTACCATAATTACCATAATTAACAATAATAACAATATACAATAATTAACATAATGGAAATTAAAAAAACTAATGACGTCTTTTTGACAAACAACTTTAAAGAAAACGAAGATAAATTTAATGTCCTACCACCTGAACGAAAAGTTCGATACAAACTATATAAAATAATAAATACAATTCGATTAAAATATAAACTTCCTTCATTTTATCGAGATACAATTGGAGATGTATTTGCAATGAGCTACTCAAATGCCTTACTAAATGAAAAATTTGACCAAAATGAACTAATAAAACAGTAATAACATTATAACATTATTGTTTAACCTATAATAATATTATTATAACATAATTATATATTAAACTCATTTGATCATTGATAATCGAAATCTAATTAATTTATAAAGTGGAAAACAATACCATTTTGGATGTCATGAGTACTCAGTCTCACATTGTGTATTAGATTATGATGATGAAGATGATTACTTACTTGAAAGTAAAAAGCGAACAAATTATATGGATTTTGTAGAAGAGTTTATACAAGCAAATAGTTTATTTATTGAAATACAATCTGATAGAGATAATATACTTAATCCATCATTTAATACCATAGCAATAGGAATGGCATTTGATATAAGTAAAGTCTCTATAGTTAATGTTTTTTGTCATTGGAGTGCTATTATTACTAAACTTGATTTGAATTTAAGAAATTGGACTGTTAAACTGACTGGTAAAGTAGTAAATGATAAATATGGTCCTTATGCAATAAGGATTGTTAATGAAGATCACGTTGGTAAAACAGCAATGGCTATTAGTTTTCAATATTTAAAATTTGATCAAAATACAAAAGAATTTTCGGCTGATTTTAACAACGATGATAACCCTGATAAAATGAAAAAACAATTCTTAGAAGTATATTTAAGAGAAAAGCCCGAAGGAATTAAATATGGGTAAGTAAATAAATATGTTTTCTTTAATTATTTATTTATATTATTAGTTCTCCTTGCAATGATAAAATTGAGTTTAAGTCATTATATTTAGGATTAAGAATTCCTTATGAAGTATTTCCCAATCCGATTAAAGAAAAAGAGGAAGAGCAAGAAGATATGGTAAAAGAAATGAAAGAGGATGAAAACAGAAAAAAAACAGAAGAAAGTAAAGTATTAGATAGTAAAGAAATTGAAAGAATGAGAGTAATTCACGAAAAAGCAATTTTTATTGAGAATCAATATAATTAGTTATTATTAATATCAATATATTATGTGATTTAAGTTTGCCATTGTAATAAAGTTATCAGAAAAAGTAGGTTAGTTGGTTAATTGGTTAATTAAAATATGATTAAATTTATTAGCATAATAGTCATTATATTTACTAAATATTGTTTTAATAATGAGAGTTTGATTATTATAAATAATTTATTATAATTTATAATAATTTATATATTATCTGCGTAATATAAAAAGCAAATTATTGTAATAATTAAGATATTTAATTTTGTTATAAAATAACAGTAAAACAACTGCTGTAAAACAATAATATAATAATATCAGTAAAACAATAATACACTATACAATAATCAATTAGTTTTTTATTTTTATTATTATTCATATATTAACAATACATAAAAATATAATAGTACTTCAAATTTCCTTAAAACATCTTACTTACATTCTTTCTTACTTTATAAATTTATTATCATTCTGCTGCTGGATCTGAAATATTTCATTTTTTGAATTACTCTTTATTTCTTGATTTTCTTCGTCTATATCTAATTTTGACTCATCTTCTTCAGTAAAATCTAATGCACTTGAATTGACTAATTTTGAAGAATTTAAATTTGTATTATAATTATTGTAACAAGTTATCATTTTATCACTACAAGAAACAAACGAAGTATATATATCATTATTTTTACTTAAGATTATTTCAGGTCCTCCATTATAATTATATATTAAAAACAACCAGATTTCTTCTGTAACGATAATATAGTCTTCGTTCTATTAAAAGTTATTAAAAAGTTAATTTATATTAGATAATACCTTTTTTAACCCTCTCTTTAATGATTTTTCTGTTAATTCAGTTACATTTCTATCAAATAAGCATAGATTTTGAATTGGTCCAGGAGGTAATACTCCAATTTGCTTATTTGATGATATTCTTTTTTTATTATTTGCCAAGAATTTATCTGTTAAATCATTTATTACGTAGCATTTCCATTGTAAAAACCATTCGATATGAATAACATAGTATTTATTTTCTAAGTTTGATCTATTTTTAATCATTTCTTGAAATTCTTTACATTCGGACTTTCTTCTTAAGTTTAAAAAATTAAGTTCTTCATTGGTGACCTAAAATTAAATTAAGGTTATACAATTATATAATGATATAATTTATATTAGATATTGTATATTATATATCTATAAAATAAAATAAACATAAGTTTTATAATAATTTACATCATGAGGATTCGCCAAAATATTAGGAACTGTTTCAAATTTTCTATAGAAGTTGCAAGTTTGACATTTAATTAAGGATATTGGATTGCTCTAAGTTAAAATTAACACAATGTTAAATATAATAACAAAACAATAAAACACTACAATAACACAACAATATAATATTACTTACCAAATCTCCACAAATACACGGCCAACATCTTTCTTTTAATAATATATCTTTCATCTTAGGAAGCTCTTTAAAATAATTAAAGCATCATATTTACCTCCTTTAATATTAACAAATTCAATATCTGTATAGTACGAATCCTGAATTATTTCAAATATTTTTTCTTTTACTTCCTCTTTTATACCTATCTTCATAGAGAATAGATTCAATTCCAAATCATAATTAAGGAAAAAGCTGACTTTTTGATATATCTTATTAATATCCTTATTTAATTTGATAATATCCTTATCATCATCGAAATTATAATCATTTAATGTTTTCTCTATCTCGTCTAATTCTTTTGATAGTTCGGATAGCTCTCCTATTTTTTGATCAATTTGAGCACGTTGTTCTCCATTGCAATGTTTTAAAACTTGCATTGCTGTATTATAATTATAATTTATTATTTTGTATAGATAAGCAAATAGATTATCAACATTTTCTTTATTTGACTTTTTAAACTCATCACTAAGGAAAATGTTATAAATATAGTAATTTACCCGTATGATTTGAAGAACTCAACTAATCTTTCTATTTCATTCTTTAGTAATTTAATCTTAACCTGTGTTGAGTCAGTTTTTATTTTAACGTCTCTCATAATCTATAGTTAAAAGTTATAATAATTATAAGTCATAATATAGTTTTTAAAGGTAATTTTTATTAATTACACTTGGAAGAGGTGATGTTTTTAGTTTAGTTTCTGTTAAGCATTTATCGCAAAATAATAGTTTTGTCCCAACAGCATATGAGTGAATTTGTAGTCCGTGCTTCGGGCAAGGTTCGTTATAGTTATAATCTAGATTTTTCCCACTTTCTACTTCGACTATTTCAATTTTATCAGATTTATCTGATTTGTCTAATTTCTTAGTTGGTAACTTGTCTGTTTTCTTTTTGTCAGGATTTTTATTTTCATCGAGATTATCTTTATCTTTTATAGTTAGTAAATTTGTTGATTCTATATTTGCATCAGTTGTTTTGCCTGCAAAGCTTTTCCCTGAATGACTTATTTGTGATTTTCTAATTTCAAGCTTCTCAACAATTCTTATTAGATTATAATTTTTCATAAGCTTTTTTACTTCACTTTCATTATTTAAATTGCTTTGTTTACAATTGCAAGTAGGACATAGTACATCACATTCGTTATTTATTGATTTCTTAACAATTGCGAGTATACAAAACTCACAAAATGTATGACCGCAAGAAAGTAATCTTAATAAAATGAATGATTATTATGGATCATTAATATAATATTAATATGTTGTTTATGTTGAATTTACCTCGGAATATGGATTTTTGTATCCCATTCCTCCATGCATATGTCGCAATCCATTTTTTAAATTAATTTTTTGTAATTATGAACAATTGTAATTAATCAAAATTATAATTTGACTTTTATTATAAAATATTATATATGCAATTATGTAGTGTATGTAAATGTGAATAAATTACATAAACTATTATTATTAAATTTAATTTTAATATGTTTTTATATAATTAATGCAATGTTTATTAAAGAAGGCTACAAAATTAAAAATCTTAATAAACAGCATTTATAAGAAGAACAATATTATAACTAAGTACTACTTGTATAATCAATGCTTTAACTTTGCAACAAATGCAAAAAAAAGCTCTTCAACTAATGAGGAATATAATAATAAAGGTTATAGCAAGGAGTCTATTTATCAAGTTCTTGAAAGTAGTAATTTAGAACCTAAATATGAAAGTGAAAATATAAGAGTGAAATATTGTCCTTTATGTCCTAAGCCTCATAATGATGAGATGTCGAATTTAAATACTATGTTAATTCGTGATAATTTTTATCAATGTTTCCGATGTGGTAGTAAAGGAAATGTCAAATTTCTTTTTAAAAAGATTGGTAAATCTACAAACTATCATAAAGTAAAAGATAATAGTGGTTTAAGTGGCTTTGGTAGCAGCTCAGAATCTGATATTGCTCAAGGTTACCATAGTAAATCAGACTTTTCTGACATATCAGATATTACAGATCTAGACGAAAGTAA
>Ga0100379_10002380_pt1 | contig 17861 bp, 21 predicted proteins | sample CryGeymeta201503_FD_80418 | JGI IMG/M metagenome (GOLD analysis project Ga0100379, IMG submission 80418) | Groundwater microbial communities from Crystal Geyser aquifers in Utah, USA - Crystal Geyser metaG 2015-03 | ecosystem: Environmental > Aquatic > Deep subsurface > Groundwater | place...
GCCAACTATACTGATTTTCAATCAAACATCGAGCCACAACTTGCTTATGCTCGTATTTGGTAGCTTCCTATTAACTGCGAAATATTTTTTGGTTGGCTTCAGACAGAGGGTCAAAATGAAACACTTCTCTTCCTTCCACCATTCCTAATCTTTGGATGTTATTGTCACAAATGCGAACAGATACTCTATTTGGCCGATCATGCCTTTTGATCGGAATTGACAATCTATTGATTTACTGTGAGGTTCTTTTCCTGCCTTCTGAGTCCCTTTTGACAACCACGTCATATAGAAGATTTATGACTGATTTGATATTTTTGTTAGGGATGGCTTCTTTGAGTGCTACCAGGCTTTATTTTGTATCACGGTAGGAAATATGTGTCCTCCTGGTGGGTCTTTTCTTGCTGATCGCCTATTTTAGCTGACTATCGTAGGAATGAAGATGCTTGGCCATCTGTCCTAGCGGATCCTTAGACCTATCTTTCCTACTCTACTCCTATATCTTCTCTGTAAAATTTTAACTCATTACCTGTCTCAAACCAATCCTTACATGTATTTATGGCAATGTTCGTTTTGATATGATATTAAAAATAAATCAATTTGATAGTCAGTTCATGATAAGATAAATAGATGTTTGAGATGGCGATTGTTAGTGCTATGATCACGTATACCAATTCCAGTACATGTAGGCAAAGCCGAACCAGAAGCTCATGTAGCCCCAAATTTCATAGAAACCTCTGTGAGTGCTGTGGTGGTATTTTATCAACTCACGATGAGTTCCATTGCAAAAAGGAGCGTTGGCACTGTTTTTGCAGTTGCATAGTTTGTAATATCCGCTCTCGCTCACATTGAAATTCACGGGTCGGCATCTGGTCAACATGGCATTGCATGATCCGTCGCAACTTGGGTTGGTTAGACTCAAACCACAAGCACACCAACTGTAAACCTTGCCAGCCTGGAGGTAGGAGTTGTAAGGGAACCAACCTATGTGAGTGAGGAGGTACCAGTGATGAGAGGAATGCTAGGAGGACGATACTTTCCTTCGCGGTAGGGGATGCTTTCAGGGATAGGTATTGTTTTGTAGGCGGGGAAGTCGGTGACATCATCGGGAGATGGATCTCTGGTGGTGGTGGGCGGTGTGAGGATTTTAGGAGGAGGCATGAGAGGATCTCTGAGGTGAGCCTCTCCTTCTACAAGGACAGAGTTGATGCGCTTGTAGTTGGCAGCTTTCCTTAGGATTGAGGCCATAATTGATAAAATATTATGGATAGACGATCCAAATAAAACAAATACACATTCTTCAACATGCTGCTCTTGATTTAACCGAATAACAGTTATTGGCTTTTTTGTGATCTTCATCCCTATTCTATTAACCATTGGATTCAATAATATTATGAGCAAGTCTTACTCAAACCCTCAGACTCCCACCAAGATGTTCGAGGGATTATAGACTTAGATTAAAACTGAGAATCACCAGACCTCTCTCAAAAATATCAATTATCAAACACCAACCATGTACAGCACTTAGAGATAATAAAGAATTGCCGAGCAGCAACAGCTCATCAGAGATCTCATAGGCATCTTAAATATCAAAGGAATGGGTACTATATTTAACAAAAAGCTAAAAGGAAATTGCAAAATCAATCCAGAAGATTCAAGCAAGAAAATGTAGCATGAGTAAAAGTAGGATGATTAATTTGATAGCAAACTAAGACAAATAATCGATCAGTCAAGAAATTATGAAGAAATGCTCGTTCTTCTGTAGGAAATCGTTCGCAGCCAAACGACCAATGACTCAAAACAACAGCAATAATCATTGTATGAAAGATAAAACTACTAAAGAATGGAAAAAGCAATTCAAAACATATTTATAACCAAGCATAAAATGACCATTCCCATCCACAGAACCCTGGAGGTATCTCTAAACAGAACTGAAGTCAGAATAGCAGATGTTGACGATGAATAAAATGTATGCTACATCGACAGCTAGCATACCCTGCATGTCATCATGGCAGAGGATGGCGCTCACTACAATCACCAATTCAAAAGAAAGCAACATTTTGTCAGCTTGCAATGGGTTGATAAAAGCAGGATCATTTTGAAGACAACAAAAAATCATATTTTTGTCTATTAAATCCCAGAAATGAAGTTTTTGCTCACTCTCAAACCTGAATTTTAGGTGCTTCTACTAGATTATCAAATTTTCAAAGAAGACATCTATATTTATGGATATACTGCTCATGTTGTCAATATCATAAAAATTTCAGGAAAACACACAGACAAATAATATTGCCTTGAGAATCCATAAAATGCTCGTTTTTTGACAGTTCTTCAGGGAAAGTAAGAAGGATTGAAGAGAGAAGAAAGCGCGTAAAGGATATAAAAAGAGCACTACTATGGAATCGATCGAAGTTAGCAGAATATCATCAGATTCGATACTTTTGTCAGTAAAAGTGGACTGTTTTGGAGGTGTCCAAGTTAGCTTAAAATATCTAAATTTACTATTTCTAAATGTGGATAAAACCTCATCTTGATACTTACACATAGAACCTTTCAGGAGATGAGGGCTGAAAAGGAGGAGCATATCCCTTTTGAGTATTTCTTATACAGAATCAATGACAAAGGTTGGCTACTGGAAAAATCGAGACACGTATTTAATTTTCAGGAATTTCCGTTTGGTTTTTTATCAAGCGAAAACAAGAATAACTACCTCAACAAAGCTCTAGCTATTAGCTTACCAATGGAGCCTTGGTGGCTGAGATGCTTCAGCTGGCAGAATCAACTCTACTTCATTAGTCTGAAAACAAGTAAAGTTATCTATCGAATTGGTGTCGACGAATAAACTATGAGTTTACAGGCTATAGGATCATCCAACAGTGTAGTCTTAAACAGTCACAAAAATTTAATCCTCCTAGTACATTGTAAAGTTATTCAGAGCACCCGATAAATTGAAAAGAAGGTGATACAGATAGAAAGGCCCCCATAAATCAGCACCAGAGAAAGCATCCTCTAGCGATTCTAACGAATGCAAGGCATCCCTTAGAATCTGCTGATTTTGTTAAGATCTATTCGAACGAATGATCTCTAAAGTTTAGAGCTGTCCTGATCTCATACTTGCTGTTTTATCACGAGTTATATTTATTAATAAATGTGGCAAGCATACCCCTACTACCACGGGAAACTCAAGCTTACCAAAGACCTAAAAACTGCTAATGCTCATCTCAGGGCATCCCTTATCGAACAGGAATAAATCAACAATATGAGCAATGTACTGACACAATTATGCAGATCTTCAACCAACGTAAAAAATACTATAAAATTGATGCTGAAGCCTACACAGCTCCCACATTTACCTAGGAACCTGAAGAGCAAGAAGCAACAGCCCATCTGAGTTACAAAGATAAAGTCGATCTTTATCGTCGAAGGGTTCAGAACGAAAAATTAGAGAACAAGTACAAAAGTTTATTCAAAAAAACAGAAAAAAGAAGGCACAAGATGAGAAATCCAGTTCTATTCAAAATGTTGTAGCAATTTCAAGATGATTACAAACATGACTAAAACGTTAAAATCGCTGAAGATATAAAATAAAGCGAAAAGAATCTGTAAATGATCAAGATAAATTCAAACAGAAAAGCTTTATTCGGACAAAAATAAGATGAAAGCCCCAACATGAGTCGACCGAGATTCATTAGTCTGAAAAATAGTCTACCAGAAAAATAACCTCCTCCTTTGCCGAGGTGGATTGACTACATACAAGGAAGAACAACTAAGGTGGACAAAACTGTTCACACTATCAACATTGCATACCTTGAGAATACCTTTGATTCATTGATGGGTAATAGTGGTAGGAGTAAAAAATACAGGAAAAATTCGACAAAGGATGTCCATTCTTCATTGAAGGAGAATCATGCTGGAATGGTACAGACCCCCAAGCAAATACAAGATAAGTAAAAAGATGACGTTAGTTTTGATTTCAATTGCAACATATGCTAGAAAGAATAAAAGGAGAAGAAAAAAAGCGATCATCGGGAGGATTCGACAACTAACAATTTCTTTAAAACAAACAGGAGAAAAACTGGTAGCAAAAATTCTAAATCAAAAAGACAGCATAGCAAGCCAGATGAAGAAGTATCCTCTGTTGCTGAGCGAACTTTCACTAAAAGCTAATTCTACTCCAAGGGATGTATAACAACAATGAGCAATTTTTATGACACCAAACATTCAAAAAGGGACGATTACAAAAAAATGGTTCATTATCTCAAAAATGATCGGCCACTGACTTCTGATATACGAAGAAGAAACTACAAAGTAGTGTCGACTGAAAACATTCAATAAATCCAAAAATACAGGGCCCAGTCCTAGCTGGAACGATTGACCCTTAAGCATGACAACCATGAATTTTATCTATAGCTGCTCCGTCTTCTCGACAACCATCACAATGACAATATCAGATTAAGCGGGTAGATACTCGATAGAACTCGAAACGTCCTCGAGTCGAACTATCTCATAAACCAAAGCCAAATGCAGTACATCACTGAACCCTGCCTCCGTCTACCACCAGATGCTGTATCAGAGGACATTCTGTATAGAATTAGAAAATTTGTTCAACATCATCCTTGATTTTTATATATAAACTTGACTTTTCAATAGTTTCAGTCATGTAATTTAAAGATGGAAAAAGAGCAGATCCGTAAAAAGACATCAAAATTTATTATCCCTGATATTTTATGGACTTGCTAGTGATGTTTTACTTCATCTTACAAAATTGTTTCTTTGGTCTAGTAGTACTTTAGATTTATCTATTATGTTAATATCCATTTGATATTTTTCCTGATCAATTTCAATGCATACAGAATCATAGCCTACCCAAAAGGTCTGGCACAACTACTACGAAGTTGAATAGACATCCAAAAGTGACCTCCTTCATAAATAAATCAGCTTCATCCCCGAGGATGAAACAAACATTCTGACATATCCCTACTCATGCATTGGTCTTTTGAAGTACACCAACACTTCTCGAGGAGCAAGTCTCAATGGAACTGCCTTCCTGATAGACAGTGACTTGATCCTTACCAATGCTGACAACATTTATAGCAAGCAGGACTAATGCTACTTCAAAGACTTTTACTTCTACCCTCCCACATTCAACAAAAATGAATTACCTATCAAAGTTAGAGAATACCGCATCTCAGAAGCTTATATCAAAACATAAAGACATGAACAGCTTGCTATTGTGAGTTTGGCCTTGATGAAATTGGATAGACCTGTTTATCGATGTTAATACTTGGAACTTAAGTATGGATGGGCTAATCAGGAAAGCATAATTTCTATCTATGGTTATCCCAAACCTTTAAGCGGACAGAGGTTGTTCGGAAGATAAGGTAGGATTACTAAAATCAAGTAAAGTGTGCTTGTTCATAGTATTCTGACTGAGCCGGGGCAAGCTGGTAGCCCCATTATGGTTCAAGATGGAAAGCGATGGTACGTCATTGGAATTCAATATGGATACTCCAATCACTATGGAGTTGGTCTTCTCTTTACTAAATAAATCGTCATGAAAATTTGCAAGTGGGAAAGATAAATGGTGGCAAGTCGACTGAAAATAAGCCCTTACTTGGAAGAAAGGTAGTCCACTCCTCTAGAGTATTATACATTCAGATTTCATACAAAAGGTGCCTAGCTTAATCCCAACCTAACAAACTGGCACCCACTAACTGTTAAATGGTAAGCAAACCCTGAAGACACTGATAAAGTCATCATTCAAGGCAATAAGATCTGTCGTAAGCAAATTTCCTTATTTGATAATCGGCATAAGCAGGCAACCACTGTGGGTCCTCTTTCCAAGGAAGGAAAGTACACTATTAAGGTTAAAATTATCAAATACGGAATTCAACAACCTTATGATACAATTTATTTTGGATTGATCACTCAGAAACACAAGAAAAAGGAGTACAGTGATGGCCGACACAAAGGGGCTATCGCATATTTGACCATGCCAGACAACATCTAAGGAAACGGCGATTTAGGTCGAGGAGCCATTCTAATGGACGGTGTTCAAGTGGCCTATGGTCAGGATCTATTTCTCAATCAAGGAGATGAGGTGAAGTTGGAGCTTAATATGGAAACTTCCGAGCTAACCTTCACAAACAAAAAGAAAAGCGTGACTGTCAAGGTATCTTCCCTCTACGCCAAGAAGCAACTTTTTTTATTCAGTTCTTTGTCATCTAACGACAGTTGCGTTTCATGGCATTCGACAGACGGATAAGTATGGGCCTGATCAAATCTCATATAAAATATTCAGCAATCATGCACATAGCAAACTTTTCTTTTTTCCTTCTTACAAAACAGGTTTTATTTTGATTGTGTAAAATAGATTGTCTAACTCATACTTAATCTCTTCGCACACTTTGTTGGTCTCGAGAGCATCAGGACTGTCACTTTAGAGGAGCATCTTTAGAGATAATATTTCGTAGTAAACTTTGTTCTGTCGATCTGTGATATTCTTCCTGGTTTGGATGCTTGAGTAAAACTGGAAATTCTTAACTTTGTTTTACTTTTCGATAATTGGGAAAAAAGTGTGATCTCTCTTGCGACTTCTCTTCACTTCGTATTTTATCAAACCTTCCGCTTTACCTTTCTCAATTTTGCGGGTCAGTGAACCTACCATTGCACTTTTCACCAATTTTTCGAATTAAAAGTACTTGAGCAAGCACTGTTGTCTGTATAAAGTGGCCTATTTTCTGAATTACTTGTTCCTGTTTGAAATTTCTTCAAGAAGCTGGCTCACTTTTTCTTCCGAATAATAGCGAGTATACTATGTGAGAAATCTGTTGTTTTTAGCCTTGAGGCTATTTTTTTGGGTGATGACTTGCTTCAAGAGGTCATAATACTCAAAGTAGAGAGACAGAATAGGATAGCTTGAACGAGTGAGCTGATACCCATGACGCTCGTTAAGCTATGTTTGCAAGCCGTCAATCAACCCCTTGTCAAAAAGACTGGCTTAACCTTTTCGCTTAGATTAGCGAGCTCTATTTGAAAGTTTTTAACGAGAACTATCTAAAGATCTCAACTCCAGTAGTTTATTCCTTTAGATCATTTATTTAGAAAATAGAACATCCATTCATTGACAGTTATCCAATTTACTTACTGTCTTGGCAATAAACATAATTAATACAATATTTTTTGCATATATCCTCTCTCTGTAGAATTATGAACTTTCGTAATAGTTTATTTTTCCCGTTCGATTTAGTAATGAAAATTCGTATCTGTCATCTGCAATATTTCTTCAAACATTGGAAGTCTGCCAGTGAAAATAACTACAGAGGCATCAACCTAAAGAAGAATTATTATAAAATGCTCTCGATACCTTCCAATGCCTCTCACAATGACATCAAAAAATCATACTTCATGCTGGCCAAAAAGCACCATCCTGATGTTAACCCCTAAGGACATGCTCAGTTCACATAAATTCAATAAGCCTACAATGTATTATCAAATCAAGAGTTCAGGGAATACTACAACAGCAATAGTGAGTTTGGGACTACATTCTCGAAGAATCAAAAATAAAAGACATATTAGCAGACTGATTACCGTCACCAGAAGTTCTATGAAGACATGAAAAAGAAAGGCTTTGAAGATTTTGATGAGCAGGCTTATTAAGAGTATAAGGATTCCCAATAAAGAAAAGAGAAAAAGGAATAACCTACTGAAGAGGAACAGGCCAACAAAAGAATATAAGATTAAATCAATCTTGTCAGAAAATTACTGTTTACTCGTAATCCAATTTGGCAAAGCGCCAATGCCTACATGAGTTATTAGCAGAGACAAGAAAGGTCAAGCCAGAAAGATAAAGAGATGGATTCGCTGTTTCCAAAAAGCAGAAAAGTCTTTCACAAAATAGAGGATTGGATCAGCAAATTTTGATTTGGGTAAAATTAGTAAGTGCGATTGAACATATACATTAATCTTCAAGTATAGCGCTCTACATATTGACAAAGGTACACATATACTCAACAGTCGCCCAGAAGCCGATTATCATTGTGAAAAATGATTTCTAGTAATTTGATAGTCTGGTGAATCTGAGGGTTGTTGGCAGTTTGTTGACGATTTTTTCTCTGAGGCCTTGAGATTTTTGCTTGAATATATTGTACTGTAGAAGGATGTAGTAAGAGTTTGGTGCTGGAATAAAGGAGTATTTTCTTGAAAATTGACGTTTAATATTTGGATCCATAAAGTTTAATTATTATCAAAAAGCCATGTAATTTGACCCGTGAATATGGCTACTGACTTTTTTGACTGGTCTTTTTTTGCTGGAAGGCTCAATTTATTATGCTATTCGGTGGAGTAGTCCTCCCATTCCTCGATCAATATCATTCTTCTCACATGTCGACTCGATAGTCTTACCGGCTGACTCTCTTTGTGGCCTTGAATACTCATTTCTTCTGTAGGTGCTGATACTATGAGACTTTCTCTCAGAATTCTTAATATCTGCTGTATTTCTTCCAAAAAACATACCTTTGAATCCTTTTAGATCTTTCTATGGAACCTTTTGTATATTTGTCGTTTTAATCTGCATTTTGATATCTTCTCTTTTCCTCAAATATGGCTTCTATCCTTTTCTTGAACTAGTTCTACTTCGATCAGAAATTCTTGAACTGTTAGACCTCTGAGATAGTTTAGATTGAGAAAGTCTTTATTTGAGGCCTTTGTTTAATTCATAAGAGTGCTTGAGATCTTGACTTGAATACACACTTTTTTGTGAACTAATGCGACCATGAATCTGTTTATTCTCCCTGCTAATTTACCTCAATCTATTTTTCCTAACATTGAACTGTGAATTTAGGTAACTTTCTTTGCGGTTGTGCAAAAAATCATCATTCATGCCGAGAGTACCTCCAGTAGGATATTTTTTTGTTTGTATTGGCATGGATATTTTCCTACGGCCTTGGGTAGATGTTTTAGTTGAGTTGATATGTGGAGCTGTGCTGGGTAGAGCAGTGTTATTGAGTGTGTGCTTATGGTTAAAGAAAGGAAGAGTATCCTTTCTGACGTGAGGCTTAGTATTAGCCATATTTTTGCCAAGTTCGATAAAGACTGAGTTAGCTTTTTGCCGTCCTTTCATAAAGGTTCGTTTGTTAAATATATTATTGATCTATCCATCAAATTATTACTCTTTTAATTCAAAAAATGTCATTGAACGAAACAGCTCAAACTGTCCAAAAGATCAAAGACATGTATGAAGCGCTACTGGTCAAGTATCGAGAAGAAGCCGAACAGATTGAAAATATAGATGAGCTTTATACAAAGTTCAGAAACCTTAAACTCTATGAAGCATAATTTGATCGGCACGAATAACTGAAAAAATAAATGGGTTTTTGGAATAACCCAAACAACCATCAGAAAAGTCAAAGAGAGCTCTAGCTAGAAAGGGAGTTGCACAAGACACTGGAGTACAATGCACAGCTCAAAGCCCAGCTAGCTAATGAATATCAGTGATTGGATAGTCTTATAATAGTCATAATAATGAGCGAGGTAAAACAACAATCCAAAAAGAAGCATATTAAGAAACAACCAAAGCAACAGGTTCAGTAAACTCCTTCTGAGCATAAAAAACCATCTCAAGAAGCAGCTAGAGACAGCAAAAGCACGACTAACAACACAACTATTGTAGGTAAACCATGGAGCGAGATCCAAGTGGAATTAAGACAAGAGATTGTAACTTCTCTTATGAGGAACAACTATAGTAGCATGTTTCCTGTGCAATAAGCAGCAATTCCGCTCCTACTGAAGAACTATGATCTAGCTGTTGAAGCCCAAACAGGCAGTGGAAAAACTCTATCTTTTTTAGTGCCTCTTCTCCAAAAATATTTAGCATTAAGTTAACCTTTCAAATCTGCTGAGAACGAAGAAAATCCCAATGATATGAAAATTAAATACCTCCTTATTTCTCCCACCAGATAACTTTGTCAACAATCCTACAATGTTCTTTTGAAGCTTTTGAACAAATTACCTGATCAGGAAAGAAGCAAACAGGCTCAAAAATATTGTTATTGCGCTACTGGAGGTAGTGAACTGGAGGTCGATTCAGCTAAAATCAAGGAAGGAATTTGTGTCTTAGTGGGAACTGTTGGCAGAATCAGATAGTTGAGTCAGCAATTTGAGCCAGATTGGTTGAAAAAAGTAGACTATCTTTTCATTGATTAGGCTGATCGTGTCCTCAAAGAAAAAGGAATAGAATAAGTCATCAAAAGTATTCAAAAACTAAGAAGAACTGCCATGTTCTCGGCTACTTTACAAGGTATGCAACAGAAAAATTTCGATTTCTTTGGAATGAGAAACTTGGCAAAAATAACTCTCAAAGCTATTGATACTGCATCGTCGAAGAATTAAAAATCGGTAGAAGGTGCAAAAGGTTACGTCATTCCTAAAAGTTTGACTAATACATATCTTGTGATGAAAGATAGGGTAGAAAAAATGCATTTTTTGATAAACTTTATACAAGAGAAAATGAGCAGTTCCAAAATTATTGTCTTTTTGAGCACCTGTGCAAGTGTTGATTACTATACGAAAATGATGAATCTCTACTTTCAAGAAAAATAGGAAATTCACGGAATTCATGGAAAGCTCAAAACTCGAAAAAGACAGAAAATTATTTAAGCTTTTCTTTAAAAAGAGCATGGGGTTCTCTTTGCAACAGATGTTGTTTCTAGAGGTATCGACTTTGAGTATGTGCACTATATCTTACAAGCAGATCCCCCAGAAGATCCAGATAACTATATTCATAGAATTGGAAGAACAGCGAGAGTCAATCGGCCAGGGACAGTACATATTTAATTATTAAGGCTATCCTCTTGATCGAAGAGCATGAATAAGCTTTCATCAACTATCTTGAATAGAAAGGAGTTGGAGTTAAGCGAGTAGAAAAAGATCTTTTTACCTCCTGTCCAACCGGAATGACCATGATCTCTGCTCGACTCTATGAATTGATAGCGACTGACAGAGATAATGTTTAAAAGGCAAAAAAAGCCTTTGTTTCATACATCAGAGCATACAAAGAGCATGACCTTCGGTATATCTTTGAGTTCAAGAATATAGATATTGGTCAAATTGCCAATTCCTTTTTCTTGTTCAGAATTCCTAGAATAAAATAAATTCTTGGGAAAAGAATTAATTCCTTCCAGCAGCATGAAATCGATATTGAGGCTATTCCTTGGCTCGATAAAAATCAGGCTCTTCAATTTAATGCAAAACAATAACACAGATAGTAGTAAAGAGAGTAAAGGGAGAAGCAAGCCAAGCCAGAAAAGAATATCAAGAATATCAAAAGTCAGAGGAAGAAAGTCAAACGCAGAAACCAGGAAATGTAGATGTCTGAGCTGAACAAACTTCACAAATAAATATTGAAAGACAAGAAAGGAAAAAATCGGCAAACTTAGTCTTTGTCAGATGAATCTGATGATGATACAGAACAAATTTAACTGAAGATAGCAGCCAGGAATAGATGATACATTCTGACAGTCTATTAAAATTAATGCTACTATAATAGCATGATTGATAGCACAAGTTTTTATAATATTAAACAATGAATACTGTCAAATCAAACCCGGATACTACCACCCAAAAGAAAAAGTTCACTGATTCTAAGCACGAATAGCTTAGCAAGAATCGGCTGCTTTATCTCACCCTGAAATTCTTGGTGAGGCACATTAGAGCTTAATATCAAATCAAGGAGTATGATGGCAATAAAGTCTTGAGAATGGCTTCTCAGACCCTCAAGGAAGAACCAGATACTAAAAATAAGCAAGAAGTCATGTCTATTTGGTCTGAAATTTAACTTTTTTCTTGGGACTTAGCAATATGTCCCAAGTACTGGGTCCTCATGTTCGAGAACGAGGAGTTTTTTTCTGAGGATGAAACTATCGATATGCATGTCTTCACAAGTAAAATATATCGCTTTGTTTTGACACAAATCGGGAAGCATACGACTTATGCTGAACTGTTTTGTGATCTCATAAGCTAGGAACTCTTTGAGTTTTATGAGGAAATCAGTGAACAGATCTGCGGGTGTTATCAGCATGGTCGAGAGATCATAATGGCTGAGACACGATTCATGGAGAAGAAAACAAAAAAATCAAAGATCCTCAATTTTTACTTTGTCTTCAAACTACTGAAGGAGACTTCTCTTTACTGTCAGTAAAAGATTCATGATCAGCTCTCTACAACGATATTCAAAAATGTTGAAGAAAGATACAGCCGAAGTTTTACAATGTACATCATTGAAAAGCACGAGGTTCTGAGCCTGATTTTTAATAGAGAAGGAATCACTTAAATGAGCGACAAATAACCCCTTGCTAATATCATGGAAAGGATAAAAAACGCCAAAGACCTTAAGTGGAGACAAGCTTTGAGAGAAGACGGATAGACAGCCATTATAGTGGAATTTCCAAATGAGAAGAAAAAGGATGCTCCACCTGAAAATTATATGATTAAAATGGACAAAGAAGGAAGAATGAAAGTCCTGAACTGCAATACCTTGAAGATGAGGTGGACAGTGACCGAATAATCTGGCAAAAAGTACTATTATTGTTATTTAGCAACGACATAATGAATTTAGTCAATGACAAGAGTGCTATGGCTAAACGACTGAGAAACAGTCCAACTGAGTTAAAAGTTGTCACTAACACTTTCTACTTCAGCACAATGGGAGGTGCAATGGGAAAATGTCTAGCTGATATTGATAAGTACGATACAGTAACTGACTTTGTTTTCGATATCTCAAAAAGATCAGTCATTAGCGGAACCTTTAATTATGTTGCCACAAAGGTGCCCCTCATCGGTATCCTATTCGTAACTGGAGGATATTCCCTTACTCTTTTTGGAATATTTAGCAATGATGCTGTGAATTACAGCAAAAAATTCCAGCAAGTAGGATATGTCACTTTTGATGTCGCATCAACCATTGGTACAGGTCTTTTAGGAGCAGCTGTTGGCCAGGCTCTGATTCCAGTACCTTTTCTGGGAGCATTCTTAGGAGCCTTTGTTGGAGGATTTGTTGGATAAATTGGTGGAAAAGCCATAATCAAGATACTATAATCGAAAAGATTCAAGTCCATCATTTAAAATTTGGAGAAAACTTTACAGCCCGCAGGCTTCTGGTAAGTCAACGAGTAAAGCCTTGCCAATATTTATCTTCACAAGAAAAATTTCTACAACAGCATCCCTGAAAAGCTCCAGAATAGAGTTGGCTGTGACAAAATATGGTATACGATGGTTGGATTCACCATCCTATCATTTCATGAATCAAAGAAAAGATCTGATTTCATGGTTGCAAAAACCAAGGAGCTGAAGTAGAGAAAATAGAAGAACAAATAGACAATAAGTTTCGAGGAAGCTAAAAAATAACTTCATTTTGAAGCATCCACTGATCTAGAATGCATCATGAAGTGGTTCGAGACAAACAAAATCGATATCATAACCTGCTTCGACGAACTCGAAGAATTTGTGCTTAACATCTTCTCATTGATTGACTGATTTGATTATCCCATATTATTGCTAAAAGTAAATACATCATAGTCCTTCTTTTTACGATTTTCTCTCTTTTCTGCTTCGCACAGGAGTGTGTCCTGGATTTCTCTTTTCTCTAGACCCCTCTTTGTCTCTTGATGCTTCCTTCCCATAAAATGTTGGCTTTTTGAAAGCTTCCTTTTCTGAGTAAGTTCTATTGAATTTGTCTTTTTATTTCTTAGGGCCAGTCTTTCCTTTTTTCTTTTTGTCCAGAGGTGGCTTGATAATATTGATGTTGGGATTTATGTAATTGTTTATGGTTAATTTGTATACTTTTTTCTCCTCAGATCTATCTTCTTTTTGCACTATCTTATCCTACTCCTTTGTATCCAGTTTGTTATCGTCCATGTACATCTATTTCTTTAATTTCCCAGAATTTTTCAGTAACTTCAGAATTTCACCTTCTTAAACTTTTTTCTTAGCTTCGTGACTTAACTCTGGGTCTATCTTCTTTTTGGATTTTTTATACCCTTCACTTTTCTACTTTGGAACAAGCATCGCATGGGTTTTTGATTACCTTTTTATATTGGCTTCATATTCAAGCCTCTACCTTGATCTTTCATTTTTTTACTCTTTATCTCGTTCAGCCAAAATCCTCTTTTTCTCTTTCTTTTCTTCCTTATCTATTCTATCTTGCCACTGAACTCTTTTTTTCAATTTCTCGACAGGAACCTCATTTTATTCCCCTTGAACATTTTTAGCAGGCGACATGTGTTTTCCTTCTTTTCTCAGGATCTGTTGTTTGGTATTGTTGTAAGTTCGACTGATGAGTTCTTCTTCAGAGTCGAGATAAGGACCAATCCATAAATGTGTGAGCTTACATTATCTTGAAAGTGTATACTACAAGCTCGTCAATTATTAAATGTTACGATCAGTTAGAACAATAGGGACTCCTTTGGACTGGAGATACTCAATGGTTTTTCTCAGTCTCCATTTAAATCTGTCCATGAGGTAAGCGATGGCTAGTGTCAAACTTCTATATCCATCCTGATTGCAATGAATGAGGCAACAAAGGCCATTGTCTTCTGCTTCTTCCACAACCTTTTTCAATTTTTTTAGTCGTTTAAGCTCTTAGTCAAAGATGTGAATATTTTTGTCATGTTTGATTTTGAATTTGACGTATCTGAGTCCATGTTCTTCAAACAAGTTAGGAACTTCAGATGCACAGTTGACGATAAAGGCAAACTTGTTGATGATGAGAAACTAAAGATCCTGAATAGAGTCATAGGTACGAACGCAACCATTTTATTTCCGAGATAGAGGCCATCTTTGATTTTGACACATTCAAACTACTTTTCCATGATAATAAGCAAAGAGTATAACCAGAAGAATTTATAAAACTATTCTTACCCAAGCTGCCTGTCAAATATTATCAGCTATTTACGGAGTTCATATGACCTAAGAAAAATCATTCTTTTACAAACTTAATTATAATATTTGATTGTTGTTTCTCTTTCAAAGAAATCCTCCATGCCTTTGGACAAAAAGTTTGTTTGAAGTGACTAAAATAAATTAATTTTAACTGGAATCATGGAAGTTTTTTAGATGTAAAAATGTCTATCTGATTATCTATTATTTTGTTTGTGGAATAGTTAGTTTCCATGGGGCAGAACCAAACTCCCACGAATAAACAATCTTATCAAAGCAAAGATTTCTTCCAGAAATAAGTCGAACTGTATCGTTGGAGAGCAGACGAGAGTCACAACAGCCATATCTGCCGCGTCACCTTTCATATCCAGCAGTCCATCAAAGACAGAGAAATGCTCAAATCTTTTCTGGAGATCCACTATGCTTAAGGGAGATACATCTCTCTGAATGATTTGCTGAAACTTGCCAGCTAAAATAATAACAGTTCGAAGGAAGAACTCATGACCTTCTAAAATTATGTCTGCACCCTCTCTGATCTAGAAGAAAAATTAACCTTAGTAGAGACTCTCTATGTCATCCATGCCCTTTTCAGTGGTTTCGAGTCTATTCTTGCAAAAATCAGTAAATTAAAAGCTAGCCTTGATACCTGTTTTGTGACAAAAGAAGGAGAAGTAAGAGCCTGGTTTAATCCTGACTTCAAGAGCAATGACTTTACCAATGAGATCAATGAGTATCAGAGGGACAACCCTCTCATAACAAGCGAGATAGGCATGATCAAAAGAATTCTTGAGTTTGGATAGAAGCTTGTAAACATTCATACTGACTTTCTTCATTTCACGAGGCAGTTTAAATCCTATATGGAAAGAGATATGTAAAAATAGAGTTATATAGCCTCCAAAACTGGACATTTGCGAATGCTCGAAAGCTTATCAATAGCTATGTTTATACTTATCGGCTCAAGCTTCCCTCCAATCTCAAATAACTTCTCAGAAAATATTAAAGAAGTATAACTAATAGCTCGTTTTCTGAGGCATATAACTCTCCAGTTATTTCTCACAAGAGCTCGTTTGTGTAAAGCAATTGCCTGAGCAACAAAAGCGAGCTAGTTGAAACAGGCCCTTCGTTTATCAAAAAGATGTCTAGTAATCCCAGTAGTGGACGAAATTAATATGTTCAGAGACCAATAAGTTACAGTGATTGGAGCAGCAAAAAATTTGAGGAACTAGTCCAGCACCCATCAAAGACTCATTCAAAGAAATATGCTTCGACTGATTTGAAAAATTTCTATGAACGCGGGAAAAAAGGTGAGTCATCAAAGATGATGAGATCAGATATGTTGTCTCAGCACAGTAGTAAATCTGAACCTCGTAAGAAGAGATAGATATCAGGTCATTCCAATACATCAAATCATAAGATCAGAAAAGAACAATAGTGTGCTTCGATAGATGTGGATACTAAGATGAATACAACTGCTCCATACACTCCCAACAATCATAGCTTGATGATGAATGGATAAAACCTTTTTTAATAGTCATCAAGATACTATTAGGACAAAATCAAAATGAAGGAATCCTCAAATTCAGGCATTCTTAAACACAATCAATACACTAAGCAAAAGAAAAAGTTAGAAAAGAAAGCTGCCGTGGTTTCAAAATATATTTCTTTCTCTCAGTAAACCAAACAACCCGGGAAAAATGACATTTCAGCTCCTGAAATTTCTAATAGTAGTGTTTAATAATTTTCATAGGAAAAATGTCACCATGGACTTGATCATCCAAGAGGCATCTCACAACACTCAAGGAAATAAAATATTCCTGATTCTGCTTTCCCCTAACCTCATAAGGTTTCATTTGGCAAGCGCCAAGTATCAATGCAACAAGAATTTTCCAGTCCTTTCAATATTTCACCCATGATTTCTCGGAAGGCCTCTTTTGAGAACACGCCAAAAACAGCTTCAGTATATACCAGTCCATTTATAGGAAAGACTGAGTACTTTAGAAGTTACAAAGAAGAGGAAAGCAGTGACAATAGCCAAATGTTTTCCAACCACAATAAATGCTGTACTATCAAGACATTTAATAAGTTAGTTGATAACAATGAAGTTTCCATTCATGAAAGCATCGGCTCTTTTAGCTCTGTTGAGCAAAATGAAGGTTCAGAGTATCAAGGAATGCTAACCAAGATGGGAAGAAGTGTAGACATTGCTCCAAAGGGTCATTGCCTGTTGCAAAAGAAGCCAATATCGACAAGCAACAACTTCAAAAACAAGAGTTGAATCATCATTGGATAATTTGATTATTTTAAATTATTTCAATCTAAAAATATTATTATCAACATGCAAGCTGCACAAGTCGCCATTATGCAAAAAATAATCAAATTGCTGACTCCAACCTCACCAGCTTATAACAATACTTTGGCTTTTGAACAACCTACCACTCCCAAAGAGCTAGAAAGAATGCTTATGCCAGGTGACGTCATATTTTCCCGGACTAATAGTCACCTTTACCAAGCTGCTCGCAACTATATGGGCATCAACTATGATCATGTAGCTGTTGTGCTCAATCCTAGATAAGGTACTGCTGCTAACATTCAGTCATTCACATCTCGCCACCTGTCATCAGCAGATTAGATATGGCCTACATTGTGGATCCTCGTAGAGAGCCGATGATAATTAGACCAAAAGTTGAGAATATGGAAAAATTTATGTTAGTGATTAATAATTATCTTGGAGAAAAGTACAACATCTCAGCTATTGGGCAGATTGGACTTAGATAAATGAAGGCCAAACTAAAGAAATAGGAAAAAAATAAATTTTCCATCCTGAACCTCAAGCATAGCAGGATCTGTTCAGATTCTGTTCTGTATGCCTTGTTGAGAGCTAGCCCATCGATCGAAAAAAGTCTTGAAACATAATTATAGAAGACTAAATTTTA
>Ga0100379_10002392_pt1 | contig 17818 bp, 10 predicted proteins | sample CryGeymeta201503_FD_80418 | JGI IMG/M metagenome (GOLD analysis project Ga0100379, IMG submission 80418) | Groundwater microbial communities from Crystal Geyser aquifers in Utah, USA - Crystal Geyser metaG 2015-03 | ecosystem: Environmental > Aquatic > Deep subsurface > Groundwater | place...
CGGTTACTGATAACTACTATGCAAATGTTACCGTTATCGTAGATAGTAGTATGGTGGAAATGAATAAAGTTGGTGAGTATACAGTAACGTATACTGCTACCGATAGTTCTGGCAATACTACCATGCTAACCAGAACAGTCCGTGTTGATGATACAACATTGCCAACTTTAGAATTAATTGGCGCCGATACAATTATCGTTGATGTCTTTGGGTCATATATTGAGCTCGGTGCTCAGGTTCAAGACAACTATTGTACTCAACAAATCTGGTCGGTTGATCAAACACCTGATCTTACCCTGCTTGGCGACTATACTTTGAGCTATACCACCGAAGATTGTAATGGAAATATTTCATTACCAGTAACCCGCTTGGTTCGCGTGGTAGATAGGGAAGCTCCTGTAATCAGACTAAATGGTTTTGCTGCAAATACAGTGTATCGTTGGGAAGGGTTTTCCGATCCAGGAGTATCGATTGACGATAACTATTATAGCGAAGCGAACTTGCAAGCTGATGTGGTAATCACCAGTAATTTTGATCCTAATTGGGTGGGATTCTATAGCATCTGTTATCAGGTGACGGATTCTTCAGGTAATAAATCTCATTCTGCGTGTCGCACAATCCAAGTCGTGGAGAGTATAACCTCAATTGAGGGTGTAGAAGAGACCAATTATAGCATCTATCCAAACCCATCAAAAGGCAAATTTACTATCGCCTTTAATGAGGTATTGCATAAATCAACGACTATTAAGGTATATGATTTGGCCGGTAAACTTGTTTATGAAACAAGTGCTACAGCTGGGCTAGAAAGTATGCCAATCTCAGTGGAATTAGCAAAAGGTATGTATCATGTAGCGATCAGCAGTGATGATAACCATCAAGTAATTCCGATTCAAATTTTGGATTAGTCGCTGATTCAATTTTCTAAGAAGCGGGCACTCTTAAGTAGGGTGCCCGTTTTTTAATGCGTTTTTTTACTTGGAATAGGATGCTTGGTGTCCATTTGGAAGAGGATTAAAGTTCCATACTCATAATTATCAGAATCGGAATCGTTCATCGTTTTGTGTGTTAATAGATACACGTGAAATAATATTTCTATCTGCTAAATAAGTGGAATTATCTCTTTTTAGATGAGTACTTCGACTTGGGCTTAGCCAAGTTTTTAAAAGCCTGTTTTAGAACAGGTGCTTCTTCGCTAAATCATCCCGATAAGATTTAAAGTAAATCTTGAGCTTCCGAATGGTATCTGGACAATGAAAATAGGTCCTTTTCAGTGTGCGAATAGATTATATAAGCAACTAAATAAAAACCCTTAGTTCTCGATATCGCTTGTTTTTCTTGCTTGAAATATTGCCTTAAAAGTTGAATGGAAATTATTTTAATAGGTCATTTGGGTTTGAAGAATTTTCGTCGAAAAATTCAAACTATTTTTCCATATAACGCCTGTAAACTAAGGTTTCATAAAAAAACAGAAGTGCTTGATTTATAAGTGTATTTTTTTATCATAAGGGCTAAAACTGATAAAATAAAGACCTAGTAGTAAGCAACCCTTAAAAAAATATAGATACCTAATTAAAGAATTGAGATTATCTTGTCTAAGAGTGATTTTGAAGTGTGTATACTTATCGGCATTGTACAGTACTTGTCAAACAAAAGTGCACGTTTTAGAAGACTCAAAAAGACCAAAATAATAGTAATAATGACTACACGCTACACGCTAAATTTGCGATCTAAGTTCGCTTGGATTGCGGTGCCTTTTTTCGTGCTATTCCTTTCAGTAGGATGGCAGTCTGCTTCGGCACAAACTCCTAAGTTTTCATTTGAAAATGGAACAACCGGAACTAATTCTATCCCATTTGGTGGGGGGACTTGGTCCGATCAACGCTGTCAGTTTTATTATGCTCCGGGTGATTTTGGAGCAACAATCCCTGCTGGTCAGGCCATTAATGTTATTTATTTTAGGACTGGGATAACAGCCCAAGCCGCATCGACTATGTCGAATATTGTCATTCGTATGTCGCAGGTGAATGTAAGTGGCCTAACTGCTACCTATGAAACTTCAGGTTTCATTACCGTGCTTAGTAAAAGTTCTTATGTCATCCCAGCCACAGGGGTTGATCAATGGTTCCCAATTCAATTGGATATACCTTTTGCGTATGATCCAAGTTTGCCATTGATTATTGAAACAGTCCAGACAGCAACATCTGGTACAAAGTCCCTACGTTCTGGAGGTACTCCTATTAATTCAGCGTATACTGGGAATACCCAAACATACGGTGCTTCTTCAGGAACTACTGGCGTTACACGAAGGAGTTCATACGCTATGGGTCTTGATCTGATTTCTTTGGCACCGATTAATGCAGGTGTTTCTGCCATTACTGAGCCGAAAGCATTTTGTCCAGGAACCCATGATGTAAAAGCTACCATCGGGAATTTTGGAACCAAACAACTGGATTCAGTTCGTGTGAATTGGTCGGTGAATAATGTGTTTCAAGGAACCATTTACCACAGAACTAAACTTGATACATTAAGCGGAACTGGTGCAAGCAGTGCTTCCATCAACTTGGGTTCCATCAATTTTCCTGCAGGAGTATATAAAACCATAAAAGTATGGACCTCCTATCCAAACGGTCAAGTGGACACAGTAAACTCTGACGATACCCTGACTTCAACGGTTCTTCCTGCCATGTCTGGTGTATTTACCATTGGAGGAGCTAGCGCAGATTATGCTACCCTAACCGCGGCAGCGAGTGCGCTGAATGTTGGAGGAGTTTGCGGACCTGTCGAGTTTCATATTAATGCAGGTACCTATACCGAACGCCTCGAACTTGGTACTATTGCTGGGGTATCCTCCACCAATACAGTATCCTTCATCGGCGCAAGTAAAACAGGTACCATCATCACGAATAATGGTAGCTCAACTGCAAACTGGGCAACGATCATGTTGAATGGTTCGGACTATGTTCGTTTCCGTAATATGACGGTTCGTGCTACAAACGTGACCAATGGTATCGGTATCTTCTTGACGAATAAGGCGGACTATAATCAGTTCGATAATATGAATATCGAGTGTAATGCTACGGCTACCGGAACCAACGTTTGGGGAATTGTAGGAAGCGGAAGTGCTACAACTACAACTACGGGCGGCGATGCTTGTAATTATACGATTATCGATAGCATCACCTTTACGGGTGGTTATGGAGGAGTTTCTATCTATGGAACAGGGTCTTCTACTGTTCATAGTTATGGTAATAAGGTGACGAACTCATCGGTTACGAACACCAATTCTTACGGTATCCGTTTTTACTACCAGAATGATATGGAGCTAGACCGCAATAAGATTAGCGGATTTAGATCAACCATAACCTATGGTTTATACGTTTACTATTGCTCGGATTATTTGGTAACGAATAATGATGTTATCTCCAATTATGAGGCCTTGCGTTTATACTATTGCGACCGCTATTTAATGAGTGGTACTTTCAAGAGTTTGACGTATAATAACTTGCTGAAAGGTGGAAACTACTACAGCATCTATTGCTATTATTCGTATGATGTGAATTTCTACCACAATACGGTGGAGAGTAATTATACCAATGGAGCTTATTTCTATTATGTGAATAACCTTGACATGCGCAATAATATCATGATTAACCGTAATGTTTCAGCTACTGGTTATGTGATGTATCTTGTAAATGGTAGTCAAAAGGCCATTGATCATAATGTTTACTTTGGATCAGGCAGCAGCTTCATGTACCATGATGCAGCGATTTCTGACTATGCTGCTTGGCGTTCTTCCTTTCCTCTGTTGAATGAGAACTCGGAGAATTTTGAGCCAACGTTCCGCAGCGTGAATAATTTACGTCTTGATCAAGGTGTGCCTTTTAAACGCGGCGATAGAACAATAGGATTAGTTGATGATGTCGACGGCGATATCCGCTGCGAGATTGCTCCTACTATTGGAGCCGATGAGAACTTCTTCTTGAATCCATCACCATCTGCAGGTATTGCTAGAGAGGATACGATTTATGTTTCTTCACCAACCACGTTCTATTCAGCCTACCAACCATTGGCAGGAGTTCTTTGGGACTATACTTGGTATGTAGATGATGTATTGAAAGGTACAGAACTGGACTTTAGACATGCTTTCCCAACAACAGGAACCTATGAAGTCAAATTACGCGCGCGCAGCTGTTCAGGTAGCGATCGCGATAGTATCATGGTAAACGTGGTTACACCAACAAGCGCACCACTAACCGACTTTACAGCGAGCAAACTTGCTGTTGACGTATTGGAAGAGAGCTTCTTGAGCGACCTTTCCGACTTTGGTGCTACCCAATGGGAGTGGACCGCGGATCCAAGCAGTGATGCGGTGTTTAGCAATGCTTATGAGAGTAACCCAAGTGTCATTTTCTTGGCACCGGGAGAATATCAAATATGTTTGACCACTGCCAATGGTTCAGGCTTAGGCAATAAGGTGTGTAAAAGCGCTTATATCAATGTGAACGACGACCAGATGATGTGCAGTGGCACCGAGAGTGAACTTCCAGCTGGTCGTATCACCGATGAAGGTGGGGTGTTGAATAACTATACCGCAAATAGCAGCTGTAATTTCTTGATTCGTCCATGTGCAGGCGCAGTGAACCTTCGCTTTACCCAATGGGTATTGTCGGATGTAGATGATGTGTTAAGCGTATACGATGGTACAAATAATAGTGCCCCATTAATTGGAAAATACAACGGTACCTCTAATATCCCGGGCGGCCTAGCTGGCTTGGTAGCGAATAGTGGCAAGATGTATTTAGAGTGGCGCACGAGTACTGGAGGACAAGCAGCAGGATTTACAGCCTATTGGACTTCAACACCGGATGCCAATGCCGTAATTCCAACGGCGGACTTCTCTGTTGCAGATTCTGTATTTGTGAATCAAACAGTTCTATTTACTAGCACAAGCACCGGCGCAAGCTTAAGCTACCGTTGGGATTTTGATGCACCAAATGGAATAGTAGGCTTGGATGGAGGTAAACAATCTAGCGATCGCTATGCCTGGACTTCGATAGGGTCTTTCCCAGTAAGCCTCACGGTGAAAAACTGTGGAGGGTCAAACGTCAAAAATAAAACCATCCAAGTAATCACCCCAACAACGGCACCTGTTGTACGTTTCTCAGCAGACCGCGTAAAAGTTCCTGTATTATCTACGGTCACCTTTACCGACGAGAGCTACCAAGGTCCAACCAGCTGGAAATGGACGATTACCCCATCTGTTACTGCGAACATGCTCACGCCAAATAACCAAGGTACAATGCAGGTAAGCTTTATCAAGAGTGGTAAGTATACCATCCAACTGAAGGTGTCGAACTCAATAGGTGAAGACAGCTTGGTAAAAGTAGACTATATCGATGTGTTTGATTATTGTGCACCCGTGGTGGGAAATACGAGTTCAGATATCGGCATCAGCCGGGTTAAGTTCGCTGGTATCGATAACTACAGTGGCACAGGAGTAAAATACAGCAGCTACCTGAACAACTTTGCGGCCCAAAAAGTGGCCTTGCGCGATAGCATTGAAATCCGCATTGAGCGTTCTACCCTGACCGACCCATTGAACCGTAAGGTATGGGTGGATTGGAATAATGATGGTGATTTTGATGATGCAGGCGAAGAGGTTGCAAGTCAAGGATCAAACCGCAACAGCAGCTTTACCGCGAAGTTTGTGGTTCCTGCGAATGCAAGTTTGGTTTATACCACGTTACGTGTAGGCGTGAGCTATGATCAGGATGTGAACCGCCCATGTGGTATCAACCCAACAGGAGAGTTCGAAGACTATCCATTGCAAGTGGTGGTGGATAATACCGCACCAGTAATCACTTTATTAGGACAGCCAATAGTTACGCTTGAGCAAGGACATCAATACACCGACGCAGGCGCTACGGCACTTGATAATGTGGATGGGAACTTAACTCCGATATTGGTTATTACCAATACAGTAGATACCTCAGTAGCAGGAAACTATGTGGTGAGATACAATGTAACAGATATGGATGGAAACGTGGCTACACAAGTAGTACGCACGGTAATCGTGACTCCAGACGTAACAGCGCCGATCATCAGTATGAATGGATCTCCAAGCGTATCGGTAACGGTAGGTACGAGCTATGCCGATGCAGGAGCAACAGCTTCTGACTACTTCCAAGTTGACTTAAGCGCTCAGATGCAGCAAGCAGATAATATCGATCTAAACATGCTAGGAACGTACTATGTATGGTATACGGTAGAAGATGCTTCGGGCAATAAAGACTCGGTAGTAAGAGAGGTGAATGTAATAGACGATATCGCACCTGTTTTAAGTTTAGTGGGTGCAAATCCGATGACTATCGAGGTTAAATCTTCAATCAATGATCCAGGGTATACAGTTAGCGATAACTATTATACAACGGTAAATGTGGAAGTAGATAGCAGCTTGGTGAACAAACAAATGATAGGCGTTTATCCAATGACCTATACGGCAACTGATGGGTCAGGCAATAGCATGATGCTCACAAGAATGGTAAGTGTAGAAGATCATACCGCCCCAACTTTGGTATTGATTGGATCAGATACCGTTGAGGTAGATGTGTTCAGCAGTTATAATGAGCAAGGAGTTCAAGTACAGGATAACTATTGTACAAACTTAAACTGGAGCGTTGATATGATGCCAAACACGAAAGTATTGGGCGACTATACCTTGAGCTATAGCAGCGAAGATTGCAATGGAAATACTTCACTGATCTTAACCCGTGTAGTACGTGTAATAGATAGAGAAGCGCCAGAGTTGACCTTGAATGGATTTGCAGCCAACACAGTTTACCGCTGGGCAGGCTATACCGATCCAGGTGTATCGATTGATGACAACTACTACAGCGAAGCAAGCTTGCAGGCAAATGTGGTAATCACCAGCAACTTTGATCCAAACTGGGTGGGTTTATATAGCATCTGTTATCAAGTAACGGATCCTTCGAATAATAAGTCAGCTACAACATGCAGAAGCATTCGCGTGATTGAAAGTATTACTTCGGTGGAAGAAGTTGAAAACACAAAATACAGCGTATATCCGAATCCATCGCAGGGAGCATTTACCCTTTCCTTTGGGGCTTCACTCACAGAACAAGCAAAGGTTCAGGTGTTTGATATGGCTGGAAAACTTGTTTACGAAACAAATGTCAATCCAGGAAATACGGACCTGAAAATGCAAATTGATCTAGCAAGAGGGATGTACCAAGTTGTGGTAAGCAGCGATGGATACCGCCAAGTGTTACCTATTCAAATTGCACGTTAGTAAACCGCATTAATCGAAAAACGGGCATTCAGCAATGAGTGCCCGTTTTTTATTGCCCGTTCGCAGCACATTTCTGCAGATGAATCCCTAATTTGGCGCTTCAATGATGAAACGAATTATGAAAAAATATCTATGGATTATCGGCTTGGGACTTATCCTGCCCGCCGTTGCGTGGAAAACCATCGCTTCAAATAAAGTTTTGGTTGATCTAGAATGCTACGAAGAAAAAGGGAAGACCTTCTACCGTGGTGTATGGATGAAAGGAAAAGGCGGACAAACCTTAAAAAACTATGCAACAACCGATGAGTTTGAAGCAGATGTAGAAGTCATGACTGCCGCAGGTTCTGCTTTGCGTGATATCGCCATGAAAGAAACAGAAGATGGATTTCAGGTGGTAGCCGTTTATGATAAAGCTGCTGAGACCAGTGCGCTCGTTCGACTGAATTCTTGGGAAGAGTTTGAAGAAGACTGGAAAGCCAAACAAAAGGAAGGCATGCAAATTATCGACTTCGACTTTTATAGCTATTTGGGAGAAGATGTATACTATGGAATCTACCGCAAAATGGATAAGAAATCTGAGGTATTCTTTAATGCCAATTGGACGAAAATGTCAGAAGAAATTGTAGAAAAAGGGGGTAAAAAATGGGAATTGATGGATGTTGATCGTGCTAAGATCGACGGTTCATGGCATTATGTTGCTTTCTTCAATGAAACAGAAAAGCCACTCGAATACAAAGCTTTTAAAGTAAGCAGCAATGAAGCTGTAGAACGCCAAGCTGGAGCCAATGCCAAAAAAGGAATTATTCTCACCGAAGCCGATGGTTTCATTCAAGGAAATACCATCACCCATTTGGTGGTCTATGTGAAACAACCTCAACCAAACGGATTATTCACCTCCGAAGATTGGGAATCCTTCGAGACCAAATTCAATGAATGGAACTAAATCATTTATGATTTATGATTTGTGAATTGTGATTTGTGGATTGCGTCCCGATATCAATCAGGATGTGATTTTAAAATTATAAACATCATCGTAGGGGCAGATAATCATCTGCCCCTTTTTATATTCCAAATACCCAACCTCGCAACCTCGCAACCTCGACAAATCGATTTGTCAAAATCTAGTCAAAATTCTCATTGCGTAGAGCCCCTTTCTAATTAGCAACGTAATTTGCAGGCATGGAAAAGCGCTGGGTGCAGAATGATATACCAAACGAAGCGATACGCGCAAAGCTAGAAGACAGTCTCCACGTGAGTGAAGCCCTGGCAATTTTGCTTGGGCAACGGGGAATCATGGATTTCGACCTAGCCAAAGAATTCTTCCGACCGACCCTCGATGACCTGCATGATCCTTTTTTGATGAAGGACATGGACAAGGCGGTTGAACGGGTTCAGTTGGCGATTGAAAAAGGGGACAAGATTTTGGTGTATGGCGATTATGATGTCGATGGAACCACGGCAGTAAGTCTTTTCTATTCCTTCCTTTCATCCATACATAAGGCTTGTAGTTACTATATCCCGGATAGAAATTTGGAAGGGTACGGGATCTCTCGACAGGGCATCGATTATGCCGCCGATCAGGGGTATTCATTGATGATTTCTTTGGACTGTGGAGTGAAATCTGTCAGTCTTATTCAACTGGCCAAAGACCGCGGAATCGATTTTATCGTCTGCGATCACCATAATCCGGGTGAGATTCTGCCACCAGCCGTGGCAGTATTGGATGCCAAACGAAAAGATTGTGCGTATCCATATAAAGAACTTTCTGGTTGTGGGGTTGGGTTTAAGTTAGCGCAAGCGATCGCTCGGACGCGCGAGATGGATGAATCCTTGCTTTTTCAATATCTCGATTTATTGGCAGTAAGTATTGCCTGCGATATTGTGGAGATCCGTGGAGAAAATAGAATCTTGGCCTATTGGGGTATCGATAAGCTGAATAAAAACCCTTGTCCTGGATTGAAGGTTTTGCTCGAGAAAGCTTTTGAAAAGAGACCCAAGTCTAATTATGATATTACAGACATTCTCTTCTATGCGGGTCCCAGAATAAACGCTGCTGGTCGTTTAGAACATGCCTATGGCGCGGTTGATCTCTTGCTAGAACAAGATGAGGCCAAAGCCGCCGCATTCGCCTCAAAGCTGCATACAACCAATGACAGCCGCAAGGAGTTTGAAGCTGAAATTACCAAAGCGGCGATTGCTCAGTGCGAAGCTGATCCAGACTTTTCAAAACAACGGGCTACTGTGGCCTTTGGAGAGGACTGGAACAAAGGAGTAATTGGCATTGTTGCCTCTCGCTTAGTAGAAGAATATTATCGTCCAACCATTGTGCTTACAGCCATCGGCGATAAAGTTGCCGGCTCAGCCCGATCAGTGGAAGGCTTTGATATTCATGAGGCGATTGATGCTTGTTCAGAACATCTCTTGCAGTTTGGTGGACATACCCATGCAGCCGGATTAACCATGGACAAGGAAAAAGTGCCTGCCTTTAAAGCAGCATTTGAAAAACAAGTAGCAGCAACGATTCGTCCGGAATGTTTGGTGCCCGAACTAAAGTATGATATGACACTTGGCTTAAAATCCATATCAGAAAACTTTACCAAGAAGATGATGCAGATGGCGCCCTTCGGTCCAGGGAACATGAATCCACTCTTTGTTAGCAGGGGAGTGCGCGATACGGGAATGTCCAAAACCTTTGGGGAACACCTCTCCATGAATTTCTATACCGCCGATGGAATTGTAGGTGCTATGGCCTTTTTTCAGGCAAAATATTACGATGCAGTAAAGCAGGGCAAACTTTTTGATATTTGCTACCATATTGATTGGACGGAATTCAATAAGAAGTGGCGCATGCAACTTCGTATTATCGACATGAAACCCAGCGAAACATGAGATTACGCACAGAAAACTTGGTGAAAGAATACCGGAAACGGAAAGTTGTAAATGAAGTATCCATACACGTCGACCAAGGTGAAATTGTCGGACTACTCGGTCCGAATGGCGCTGGGAAAACCACCACCTTCTACATGACAGTAGGTCTCGTACAACCAGACTCTGGGAGTATCTTTCTCGACGATAACGATATTACCAAGCTCCCTATGTACAAGCGAGCAAAAATCGGAATCGGGTACCTGCCTCAAGAAGCTTCCGTTTTTCGTCGCATGACGGTGGAGGATAATATCGCCGCCATCCTTGAAATGACGAAGCTCAAAAAGGCCGAGCAAAAGGAGAAGTTGGAAGAGCTCATCTCCGAATTCGGACTGGAGAAGGTGAGAAAGAATATGGGAAATGTACTCTCAGGAGGAGAACGTCGTCGTACGGAAATCGCCAGAGCATTGGCTACTGATCCGAAATTTATCTTGCTTGATGAGCCCTTTGCCGGGGTCGATCCAATCGCGGTCGAAGACATTCAAGGCATCATCTATAAACTTAAAGAACGGAATATCGGTGTTTTAATCACCGACCACAATGTGGATGAAACCTTAGGAATCACTGATCGAGCCTACCTACTCTTTGAAGGGAAATTACTGAAAGCAGGCACACCGGAAGAATTGGCTGAGGATGAAATGGTGCGCCGCGTATACCTTGGGCGAAACTTTGTTTTACGCAGAAGTCATTATACCCAACACGAAGCCGAGCAAGAATAATCCTTCACTCTTTTTGTACCCTTTTTAGTTTTTGGCGTTATAGGAAAAAAGAAAGCCTATGCGACGTCTCCTCATTTTTTCCGTTTTTGCCATAGTTGGTACTGGTTTTTGGCTCTTAGATTATGAAGGGCATAAAGAGCAATCTCAAGCTAAACCAAAGCCTCAACACTCTTCTGAATCCAAGGTCTCCGGTGAATCGTTTCCTGTTCTCGCAGAAGAAGAGGATGCCGATGATTTTCAACAACACGGTATTACTGAAATTCAGTCCATCCCTTTCGAATTAAATGATTTGGAGTTAGGTGATGCTCAACTTTCTGCACCCAAGCAATTGTTAGTGTATGATGAATGGTCGCGCAAGCCTGAATTCCGCGAAGTGAAGAATATCAACCCACCAATTAAGGGAGTTGACCCTCCTTCGCAAGCGGTTGTGGTGCCGCAGCATATTATTGAAGAAGGAGGGATTTTAAATCTCGGGTTCGGCGCTTTTCTCCATTTGCCTGCTAATTCTTTGGTAGATGAATACGGACAAGCCATTAACGAGCCCGTAAAAATATCCTACTGCCAGCTAAGTGATCCAATCGATATTTTTCTATCGGGTGTTCCCATGAATTATGACAGCGCCGGTAGCTCCGAAACATTTAGAACCGCAGGTATGGTGCGTTTGGAAGCTAGTACCTATTCAGGTAAGCAGGTTGCGCTCAAACAGGGGAGCACGATGCGTTTAGATATGCCAACTGTTGATGAGGCCGATGACTATAACTTTTATGAATTTAATGAAGATCGCGGAGCTTGGGAATACAGTTCAACGGCTCCATCAGCGCGGCCTGCAATCGATTTAATATTGGATACCGCCGATTTTGCATTTGATTTTGACATAAAGCTATTTGATGAGAAGTTTAAGTCCTTGGATTATCACTTTCTAGTGAACAGAGAAACCGTATGCGATAAAAACTGGGCAGCTAGAAGAGGGGTATTAATTAGTAGAACGGAACGGGCAATTTTTCAAGCATTGTACGGGACAAAGTTTAGATCTTTCAACTATGTCCAGCTTCGCCCATTTGTAGAAACCATTGGCTATGATGAAAAATATAAACCCATTAAAGAATTACGCTTCCGGGTGCGTACCGTTGGTCATGGAAGTAGATATTTTCGAGAACTCAAGCATTTTTTCTCCACTTCATTGGCCATACAAGATTGTGAAAGCATTCAAGAATTTTATAAGAAATATGTTAGAGGAAGACGCTTTAATGATGTGCGTGTTGAATATGAAAAAGGGGATGAGTATTGCACGCTATTTTTAAAAGATGATAAAGAGATTGTAAAAATAAAGGCTCGATTAACCAGTGGTCCACGCCCTGATGTTCCATTGATTTCCAAAGTGCGGTTCTTCTTAAATCATTATCGGTATGAACGTGATTTATCTAAAAAAAGAGAAGCTCATGATAGCCTGATTCTGAAACGTAAAAGATTGGCCTATGAAGAAGCAAATTCTAATATGATAAGAAATGCAAATTTAAGCTACATGGGTTCCAATGGACAGTACAGATCCTTGAATCTACAGGGGTTTGCGACTTATAACTGCGATCAAGTTGCTAGAATGTACAATCCTCAGCCTATTGCTCGCTACTTTGAAAATGAGCAAGGAGAAAAACTGAGTAGGGATAATATTGTGGTATGTGATATGCGCGTTCGAGCGACGTTTTATTTCTACAATACAGTGATACCAAATTGCAGCAAAGATGGACTCGGGTTTATGTTGCTTACACAAGCTAATAAAACTTACTACCTAAATTCGGCTAATTGGGATCCATCAAATCCCACTTGCGCCATGAAGGAATTGCCCGATGTGGAGGATGCGGCGGAGCTACGGAAAATATTGATGGGTAAAGGGTAGGCTGTTGGATAAGAATAGCCGAATGAATCCTGGAAAGGGTAATTAATAGACTGTTTTTAACCATGTATCGATAACAAGATGCTAGGTGATGAATTGCCATTACCTTAGCATCTTCCAGTTATCCTCACCATGAAAGCCGCCTTCTTTACTCATTTCGGAGCCCCTGAAATAGTCGTTTCCATACAAGATATTGAGAAGCCTATTCCAAAGGAAGATGAAGTCTTGGTGCGCATCCATGCAACAGCTATCAATGACTACGATTGGAGCTTGGTGCGCGGCAAACCTTATCTATATCGCCTTATGTTTGGCCTCACAAAACCGAAGCTCCGACTGGGAATGGAAGTGGCCGGAGTACTTGAACACGTTGGTAAAAATGTAACTGAATTTCAAGTTGGGGATGAAGTCTATGGCGATACCTCCGAAGCGAAATTCGGAACCATGGCGGAGTACATTGCCGTGAACCCCAAAGTGCTTCGGCATAAGCCAAAAGAAATCTCTTTCGAAGAAGCCGCCTGTGTTCCGCATGCGGCCTTACTCGCCTTGCAAGGATTAAGAGAGGCTGGTCAGCTGTCACCAGAAACAAAAGTCCTCATCAATGGGGCCGGGGGTGGAGTCGGTAATTTCGCCATTCAATTGCTGAAAAAGCAAGGTTGCCATGTCACCGGTGTCGATAGCGCCCCAAAGTTTGACCACATGAAAGAATTGGGTTATGATGCCCTCATCGATTATAAGAGCCAGGACTTCACCCAACAAGATGAAAAGTATGATGTGATCCTCGATTGTAAATCACTCCGATCACCTTTTGCCTACCTCCGAGCCTTAAAATCATCAGGTAAATACATCACCGTAGGCGGTAATCCCGACAAACTCATTAGCCTCCTTTTCTGGGGCTTACTCACCCGACCATTCACCAAAAAACGCCTCCAAATCCTCGCCCTAAAAACCAATCAAGGCCTCGATGAAATCAGCGAAATGTTTGCCCAAGGCCAACTAAAAGTCTCCATCGATGGACCGTATGCTTTGGAGGAAGTCCCTCGCTTAATCCAGTATTTTGGAGAAGGAAAGCATCAGGGGAAGGTGGTTGTTAGACCATAGTCCATAGTCGATAGACCATGGACCATAGCTGGTTGTTCCGGTGAAAAAGTCCACAGTCGACAGTCTACGGACCACAGTAAATCACGCCGTCACCCTCCACAACGCTCAGCGTAACGACTAATTAACCTTTTTACCGTGGACTGTGGTCCGTCGACCGTGGACAAAAAGCCATTGTCCATAGACCATAGCTGGTTGTTCCTTGGGAAAAGTCCACGGTCGATAGACCGCAGCAAAATCATGCCGTCACCCTGAGCGAAGCCGAAGGGCTTTTGGTGGTTAACGCGTCCTAGGACTGAGCGTAGCCGAAGTCAGTTAAACTAGAATTTTCGTAGAAACCGAGAACAGTGCTTTAGTGATTGACCATGGTTGACTGTCCGCGGTCCACAGCAAAATTAGCTACCCCAGCTGTCATCCCGACAGTAGCGGAGGGAAGAGGCTAGCGCCAAAGCGTCCACAGTCGACCGCGTGCGCTGAAGCCTTTTCGGCGAAGGCGTACAGTCGGCGGACCACGACGAAATTAGTTCCCAAACCAACAGCATTTTTCAAACTACATTTCCCGGGTTTCTTTTTTAAAGTATTCGGTAATCTTTATGAGATTTCCTGTAGAGTCGTATTCACTATCCTTCCCATTGACTTTCCCATTTAGATTCATTCCTTCTTCTTGAAGTTTACCATTTTGGAAATAGATTTTAATAGGACCATTGAAAGTTCCATTTGCTCCATATGTAGCCGAACTGTATAATTGTCCATTGGGATAATATTCCATGTAGGTCCCACATAGTGTTCCCATACAGGCTGTTTGAATCGTTATCAAATTTCCTAAACTATCAAAGGTGGATATTTCTCCGTTTAATGTATCACTAATATAATTTCCGGTTTCAGAGGCTTTGCCATTCTTGTGATACTTGGCATAGGTGCCATGAAGTAGGCCTTTTGAAAACCAATACTCTTCCTTTTTATTTTGGTTACTGAAGTATGAAATGAAATGTCCATCGAGTTTCCCTTCTTCATAGTAGGCTTCTTCAAGGAGTTGGCCCAGTGAATCATATTGTTTCCAATATCCGTTGATTTGGCCATCAGATGTCTCATATTCAAGTTTAACATTCCCGTTTTCATAATAATCCGTTTTAATATCAGCATTGCATGAAGCGATTAGAAATAGGACCATTATTAAACACTTGCTAGGTAATATATTTTTCAAAGCGCTTTCTTTAATGTAGCTCGCACTAGTCCTCAACGGAAGAGAAACCCAGCATTGGGCTAGCGTGGTGTTGTGCAACGTTATTTTTCGTTTTTTAGAGCCATTAATAGTCTCTTTGGGTCTTGTCGATTATCCCAGAAAGCTGTTATAAGTATTTCTTCATGGGTTACTTTGAAGAAAATGCTGAAGTTTTCCATAATCGATACTCGAATATCTTTATAGTCCGCTTCCTTAAAGATGAAAGGGGTTTCAGAAATCTTTTTAGTTCGATTGGCAACTTTTTTAATTAGCTTTTTTGAGTAAGTAGGAGACTTGTTTCTCTTGGCCCAATATTCAAGAACACCAACAAACTGAATATCTGCAGTTCGAGTCCACCTTACAATGCGTTTAGCCATTCGAGATTTCTTTTGTCCATTGCTTCTTGTGAAATCAATCTCCCATTTGCAATGTCCGCTTCACTCATTTCAAGCATCTCTATTTGCTCATCAGTCAGTTTAATAATCTCATTATTGATGGAGCTTGAGGTTATCAGACTATCCAATGCAACAAGAAAATCTTTATTCTTAATAGATAATATTTTGTCTATCAGCTCACTACGGATCTTTTCTACGGTTGCCATACGACTAAAATTTCTTGGTACAAATTAATGAATTTCTACAAGGACTCATAATGTTGCACAACTTACTTATAGAAGCAGAGGGGTGAACTAGGTGCCAGCAAACTACTGTCGACAGTAAAAAAGACCATAGTCGATAGACCATGGACCATAGCTGGTTGTTCCGGTGAAAAAGTCCACAGTAGACAGTCCACGGACCAGAGTAAATCACGCCGTCACCCTCCACTATGCTCAGCGCGACGACTATATAACCTTTTTGCCTTGGACTGTGGTCCATCGACTGTGGACTTTTTGCCATGGTCTATGGTCCATGGACTATGGTCTAATAAGCTCTCTCGTGCACGCCTTCCATGAAATTCACAAAGGCTTTATTCACTACGCGGAATCCTCCAGGAGTTGGGAAATTACCGGAGAAATACCAATCGCCTTTGTCATTCGGACAAGCCAAGTGCAAGTCTTCAATGGTTTGGTAGATGATTTCTACCTCGGCATCGATGTCTTCAGGGGTGATGATTTCAGCAATCTTGGCGGAGATTTGGTCGGCGCTAAATAGGCCGTAAACCTCTTGTACCACATTGCGCATCTCGTCTTCCGGTTTTTGTAGTTCTGCTTTGGCTTTTTCGTAGGCTTCATCCAACTTGTGTTCGAGATGGTTTTCTTCCAATAATTTGAGCAGGGCTTGGAAGGCAACGAAGTCCTTCATCATACTCATATCGATACCGTAACAATCGGGATAGCGAATTTGAGGGGCGGAGGAGATCACGATGATTTTCTTAGGCTGCAGACGATCCAAGATACGTAGGATGCTAAGCTTTAAGGTTGTTCCACGTACGATAGAGTCGTCTATGACTACCAAGGTATCGATACCCGGACGAATAATACCATATGTCACATCATATACATGGCCTACCATATCATCGCGTTGTTGATCGGCGGTGATGAAGGTGCGGAGTTTTACGTCTTTGATGGCAATCTTCTCACGGCGCGGATGAAGCGCTAAGATGCGTTCCAATTCTTTTTCGCTGAGGGAGGAACCATGCTTGAGGATTTGTTCCTTCTTATAGGTATTCAAATATTCTTGTAGGCCGTCAATCATTCCGTAGAAGGAAGTAGAGGCGGTATTTGGGATATAGGAGAATACAGTATTTTCAAAGTCATTGCCAATGCTCTGGCGCACACGTTTAGAGATTAATCTTCCGAGTTCTTTGCGTTCTTCATAGATAGAAGCGTCGTTTCCTCTTGAGAAATAGATGCGCTCAAATGAACAGCTCAGTCTTTCGGTTGGAGTAAGAATATTTTCCTCACTAACCGATCCGTCGCGCTTGATGATAAGGGCATTTCCTGGTCCGATTTCTTTGATAGATTCTATGGGAACATTAAAGGCGGTTTGAATCGCTGGGCGTTCGCTGGTTACTACAGCCACTTCATCGTCTTCATAATAGAAAGCCGGACGAATACCCGCTGGATCACGAAGTACAAAGGTGTCTCCTTGTCCGATCATCCCTACCATGGCATAACCGCCATCGATATTTTTGAAGGAACGTTTTAAAATTCGAACGACATCTAAATTAGAGGCAATCAACTGACTGATTTCTTCACTTGAGTAGCCTAAGTTGCGGTATTCATCAAAAAGAAGCTGGTTTTCATCGTCCAAAAAGTGGCCAATTTTTTCCATCATCAATACAGAGTCCGACTTCTCTTTTGGGTGCTGACCGATTTCTAAAAGTTGGTTGAAGAGTTCATCAACATTGGTCAGGTTAAAGTTTCCCGCAAGCACCAAGTTTCTGTTCTGCCAGTTGTTTTGGCGAAGGAAAGGGTGGCAGTTTTCAATGGTATTTTTGGCGTACGTTCCATAGCGAAGGTGTCCTAGGATTAGTTCGCCAGTAAATGGAATTTCGTTTTTCAGGTATTCGGTATCGCGTCTTTGATCCGCATTCAAGGCATTAAAATGCTGATGGATGTCTTTGAAGACGCTGGCAATTGGATTGTCGGAGTTTGAGCGGGTGCGGCTGATATAACGCTTCCCAGCTGGTACATCAAGTTTGATGGTGGCGAGGCC
>Ga0100379_10002434_pt1 | contig 17656 bp, 16 predicted proteins | sample CryGeymeta201503_FD_80418 | JGI IMG/M metagenome (GOLD analysis project Ga0100379, IMG submission 80418) | Groundwater microbial communities from Crystal Geyser aquifers in Utah, USA - Crystal Geyser metaG 2015-03 | ecosystem: Environmental > Aquatic > Deep subsurface > Groundwater | place...
AAACAGGAAAGAAAAAAACAAAGCTACAAATACACCTTCTAATGGGATAACGAAATCCCACTCTAAACCATAAGACCGCGCTCCCCAAGCTAAGAACCAAGAAAGACCAATTCCCACAACCACGCCAACTACTCCCCCTAAAAGAGTAATAATCACTGATTCTATCAAAAACTGTTGTCTAATAGCCGCATAGTTTGCTCCCACAGCCTTTCTAAGGCCTATTTCTGAGGTTCTTTCCGAAACTGACACGTACATCACGTTTAGTATCCCTACACCACCAACAATTAAAGAAATGATAATAATCCCTAATAGAAGAATAGTTAAGGCCCCAGTGATAGTATCAAGCGTAGCTAACATTTCGTCCATAGTTACTACCCGAAAATCATCTTTAGCTGGGTCAGTAATATCATGGTTCTCACGCAAAATAATACGAAACTCTTCCGCTGTTTCCTCAGCTAGGTTAGGGTCATCTAGCTGATGGACCATATAGAAAAGATGGTTTATTCCCATGATCTTTTTTTGCAGAGTTCTAACTGGCAAATAGATATAATCATCGAAATCCATTGCCATCATTTTCCCCTTTTCCTCCATCACTCCTACTACCTGATACTTAGATTTATGAAGATTAATAAACTTACCAATTGGCTCAGAATTACCAAACAACTTCTCCGCCATTTTACTTCCTAAAACAACTACTTGAGCCAGAGACTTATCTTCGTTCTCACTAAAAAAACGACCAGCCGATAAGTTGGTTTTATCTATGTCTATATAATCAGCGCTAACGCCCATTAAAAAAGCCCGACGCACTTCAGACCCATAACCAGCCTGATCTTGGCTTAAAATTGCACCGTAACCGCCGGAAATATTTCTGACTTTTTTTAAGTCTTCTAGGTCTTCGTGACTTAGAGTCGTAATCTGAACGCCCTGAGCAATTGAGGCGCCACTATTTTGTTCACTTTCTGCGGAACTTTTTTTATTAGCCGGAACTTTTATTTCTGTTTCAATAATATTTGTACCAAAGGATTCAATCTGACCAAGTAATAAGCCTCGTACACCTTCACCGGCAGAATAAACAATGATAACACTTGAGGCACCGATAACAATCCCTAAAACAGTCAAAGCTGTCCTAAGCTTATTAGAAGCCATGGACTTAAGAGCAATTTTTGCAGAATGAATTAAACTGTTCATATTATTCGTAAGTCAAAGCTTCAACCGGAGATAAGCGACTTGCCCTTCTGGCTGGGTAATAACCAAAGACTAAACCAATTAAGGCGGAGGTGGCTAAAGCTAAAGTTATTGAAGATAAGGATACTTTAAAAGCCCAGCTATAATCCAATAAATTTACTACTACAGAAATAAGAAAAGAAAATACCGTGCCTACAACTATCCCAATACTACCACCGACGACAGTAAGGATCATAGACTCTATTAAAAATTGCCAAATAATATTAATGCTTCTGGCTCCCACCGCTTTTCTAAGACCAATTTCTCTGACTCTTTCGTTCACGCTAATAAACATGATGTTCATAATCCCAATTCCCCCGACCACTAAAGATAAAGCAGCCATGACGGCTAAAAAGTATTTTAAACTATCAGTAATCGTTTTTAAAAGCTCAACCGCTTGAGCGGCATCACGCACAGTAAAATCATCTCCGGCTCCACTAGGGTCACTGATATCGTGTCTTTCTCTTAATATCAGACTGATTTCCTCAACTGTTCTTTCCATATTCCCCTCCGGCTTAATCTTAGCGGCAATTGAATTAAGGTGATTAAGTCCCAAAACTAAACGCTGAGCCGTCCGAATCGGCACAAAAACCTGATCGTCATAATTTCTAAAAGCCACTGTACCACGCTCGGCCATTACGCCGATGACTTCAAAAAATTGTTTATTAATTTTTACTTTTTGGCCTAAAGCACTAGAGTCCCCAAACAATTCTTGTTTAGCAGTGCTACCTAAGACAACTACTTTAGCTAAATTTCTCTCTTCTTCTTCGCTCAAGAATCTGCCCTCAACTACTTCGCCGCCTTCTACTGATAAATAAGAGGCGGTAGTGCCGCTGAGATTAGTAGAGTAAGAATTATCTCGCCAAGTAATATCAACGTTGCCTTGAGAATAGCCGGAAGCTGCTTCAAGATCAGGGACGCGGCTTTTATTACGTATCGCTAAAAGATCTTCGTAAGTTAAAGTAGTGATTACTACTCCCATCACTGAAGCCGGCGGTCCGTTCTCTTCGGATTTTCCAGGAGTAATACTAACTAAATTTGTTCCTAAATTAGCCACTTGATCTAAAATCAAACTTTGCGCTCCAGCTCCCAAAGACATAATTAATATCACAGAAGCTACTCCAATAATAATTCCCAGCATAGTCAAAAAACTCCGGCTCTTGTTTTTAGCCAGAGTCTTAAAAGAATTTTTTACAGCTCGCCGGGTGTCTAGAAACATAGAGAGGCTATTTAATCAACTCGCTATCTTTAGCGATGCGACGATTATGCACGGGTCTGTCAGAAACTATTAATCCGTCCTTAATATGTATAACGCGCTTAGCATGTTCTGCGGTATCACTTTCATGAGTCACTAAAATTATAGTTCGGCCTTCCCTATCATTTAAATCTTGTAAAATACGCATTACCTGAGTACCAGATTTAGAATCCAAATTACCAGTCGGCTCATCAGCAAAAATTATTTCCGGATCATTAACTAAAGCTCTAGCAATCGCGACGCGTTGTTTTTCTCCGCCAGAAATCTGGTTAGAATAAAAATCTAAACGGTGACCTAGTCCCACTGACTTTAAAACTTTAGTTGCTCGAGCGGAGGGATTACGCTTGTCTGCAGAATACAAAAGAGGCAACTCTACATTTTCTAACACAGTAGTACGCGGTAAAAGATTAAAGGCTTGAAAAACAAAGCCTATTTTTCTATTACGATAAGAAGCTAATTCATCATCCTCCAAACCCTCAACATTTTTACCGTTAAACTTATAAACGCCAGAGCTCGGTCTATCAAGTAAACCAAGGATATGCATCAGAGTTGACTTACCTGAACCAGACGGCCCCATAATAGCCACAAACTCTCCTTTTTCGATATTAAAAGTTAGCCCATGTAAAATAGGTGTCACAATCTCATCTGTATGATATTCTTTCTTTAAATCTTTGATTTCAATCAGCATAGCGCGGTCTAAAATATTTATTTACCGGCTTCCTTAACGAAAGTAATAACCTGATCTCCAGAATCTAAATCACCGGATACTATTTCTACTAAACCGTCGTCACCACTAAGCCCCAGAGTAACCTGAACTTCCCGGATCGTTTCTCCTTCTAAAATTCGAACTATTTTTCCTTGGCCATTTCTATCGACCACCGCTCGGCTTGGAATAATTAAGACATTATCTTTCTTTTCAGTCATCACCAAAACGTTAGCCGTCATTTCTGGTTTGATAATAGCGCTAATATCTTGACCGTTTGTTTCATTCGGATCGAGAGCAATTTTAGCTTTATAGTATATAACTCCTTGAATAACTGTAGCGCTAGGCTCAATAGAGTAAACACTACCACTAAATTCTCTATTCTCTCCTAAAGCATCAAAAGTAACTATAGCCGTATCACCAACTTTTACTTTCGCAATTTCCGTTTCAGAAATATCAACCTCAATTTCAAAGTTGTTTTCTGTTAACATGGTAAACACCGATTTAGCAGCGCTAAACTGTTCACCGGCCTCATAATTAACACCAATAATTTGTCCATTAATCGGGGCTTTAAGCTGGCTGTCTTCTAATTGCTTAGATAATAAATCTAAATTAGCCTGAGCCTGATTGATTTGAGCATCAGCTAAACTAAGATCTTCGCTACGTGCACCGGCAGTTAGCTTGGCTAGCTGTCTATCAGCTACCCCCCAGCTTTCTTTAGCGCCATCCATAGCTGATTTTGCACCTGCTACTTGTTTATCGGCTAACAATTTTGCAGATGCTAAAGCATTCTCGGCTACTAACAGACCATCACTAAGATTAATTTCAGCTTGACGAAGCGCTTGGGTTAATGAGGCAGTATTATTCTTATAATTCAAAAAAGCACTATCAAGATTATTTTTGGTTGATTGCTGAGAACTAATACTACTGTTTACAGCGCTGATTTGAGCGTTTATTGAAGTCTTGTAAGCATCGAGCTCAGCCTGCGAGAAAGAAGACGAGGTGACGCTATTTTCTAGGCCACTATAGACAGTATTCAAATTAGTAAACACCTTATTTAAATAACCACTCAGACTAGTGTGTAAATTATTATACCCCGTCTCGGTTCCGGATAATTTGACTGTATCTAAAACTGCCTGCACATTATCTTGCAAGTCTACGGCCTCATCATAATATTGACTAGATAAAGAACGGTAACGAGTGTCTCGTACGCTATAAACATTTTCTAGATCATCGTCATCTAAGAGACTACGTATTTTATCAAGAGCCGTCCCGGCTACAACTAAATTATATTCGGCCGCATTAAGAAAAACATTTTCACTATTTTTTAAAGCTTGTTGATAATTAGCCGTACCACTATCTAAATTAAGTTTAGCAATTGCAACTGCTTGTTCTAAAGAAGTTGGAGTGGCTTCGCTTTTATCTTTAAGATCGCTAAGTTTTTTTTCTGCTTGAGAAACATTCTCAGCCGCTGTTTGTCGCGTCTTATCATAATCACTAACTGCCCCCTCATAAGCTGATTTAGCTTGACGAACTTGAGCTTCTAAAACAGCTTTTTCGGCTCCAGTAGCGCCACTAACTAATTTATTTTTATTAGCTTGGGCTGCTTGTAAACTAGCCTGAGCTTCTTGTAAACGAATAATAAGAGAGCTGTCATCAAGCGTAGCCAGAATCTGATCTTTAACTACTAAATCACCAACCTTAGTCTCAATTTTACTGATCTTACCGCTTTGAGGGAAATTTAACTCTAAGCGTTTAATTGGCTTGACGGTCCCAGTTTCACTAACGGTTTGTATTAATTCACCTCTTTTTGCTGCCACGCTTGTATATTCCGCCTGAGGCTTTTTACTATTTATCCAAAATACAAAAATAACGATGGCTAAAATAGCTGCCGCTATGAACCACCATCGTTTTTTAATCTTTCTTTTAGGCATATGAGTATTTAACTAGGAATCAATAGTCTCTTAATTTCTCCAAGCCTTTAAACTTCCGAATTTTTTCTAACGCCTTAGATTCAATTTGACGAATACGTTCTCGAGTAACCTCAAACTCTTGGCCGACTTCTTCTAAGGTATGAGCTACGCCATCAATCAAGCCAAAACGCATTTCTAAAATCTTTTGTTCACGCGGAGATAATTGCGCCACTATTCCTTTAACATAATCTTTTAACAGCTGAAGAGCGGCAGCCCTGTCCGGTGTGACGTTTTTAACATCCTCAATAAAGTCCTCTAAGGTAGAATCTTCATCATCATCACCAATTGTGGTTTCTAATGAAATTGTGTCCTGAGATATTTTCATGATATAGCGCACTTTTTCTAGCTCCTCTCCCATCTCAGCTGCAATTTCATCCGCCAAAGGTTCACGACCCAATTCCTGAATCAAGTTTCTCTGAATTTGTTGAAACTTATTAATAGTTTCCACCATATGGACCGGAATACGGATAGTTCGAGATTGATCGGCTAAAGCGCGAGTAATAGCCTGACGTATCCACCAAGTAGCATAAGTAGAAAATTTAAAACCTTTGCGATGTTCAAATTTTTCTACTGCTCTAAATAATCCAATATTACCTTCTTGAATCAAGTCTAATAAGCTCATACCTTTAGCACCAGCAAATTTTTTTGCAATAGAAACAACTAAGCGCAAATTAGCCTCAATAATTCTTTTTTCCGCCTCTTTATCTCCCTTTTCTTTTCGCTTAGCTAACTCGACTTCTTCTTCGCCGCTTAAGAGAGGAACTTTTCCGATTTCTTTCAAATACATTTGAATAGAGTCGGCGCTAAGTTTTGACAAATCTATATTTAAAGCATTTTGGTGTGCTAAAGCTCGTCCGGTTAAGGGCGGCTCAGCGGCTTTCTTTTCGGCGGTATCTAAAATCCGACCTGAGTCTTCCATTATTTTGACACCACTTTTTTGCAGATCTCCTAAAAATACATCGAAATCATAAACATATTCTTCCACCTCAGGAAAAAGATATAACAACTCGGTTTCGGTGACAAAACCTCGCAAACGCCCCTTATCAATTAATCTCTTAATTTGCTCTTCCGTCGGTTTAATAATTTGCCGATTAGAGGCCGAGCGCTTGGCCGGTGTCACGCGCTTGACCGGCTTACCGGCCGTCTTCTTTATTTTAGTCGACTTAGGTTTTACCGATTTAGCTTTTATAGTAGAACCGGTCTTTTTTTTCGACACAGCCAGGCTAACAGGCTTGGCTTTCTTTTTGGTTGTAGTTTTAGTTTTAGCCATATATACCCGGATTTTAGCCGGCTGTTAAATTTTTTAAATCGTCCATGAGCTTAGTCAGGTCTGTAGTTCGACCATCTTTTTCCGCTTGAGAAATTGCCTTTTGCAAGGCTAATATTTCCTTTTGCTTACTGCTTCTTTTTAATTCCGACAATATATTTATCATTTCCGCCTTAGACTGGTCAGGCTCAAAAAAATAAAAATCCTTCTCTCCTAAAAGGACTAATTTATCTAATAATTTTGCATATTCCGCCTCTTCACTCAAATAATTACGAAATTCTTGATAATCTAAAGATGCAAATTTATTATAGTAGATAATTAGCTTCTTGTAAAACCAAGCTAGAGCAGGAGAGCTAATGTTTTCAGACTCTAGATTGCTGCTGACATAATTAATAAGTTCAGGAAATTTACAAGTAAGCGCCAGCATTCTTTCAGCTAACTTATCTTCTCGGCTAAGTTCTGGCAAGGTATCCTTTTCTAAACTGGCATCGGACTGGTTACCCTCTTTAGCTAATACGCCATATTTATTTTGCCACTTCAAAAATTCCTCTCTAGTATCGGCCTCAAAGAAACTTAATTCTTCACTCATTCTCTTTAACCAAAAGCCCTGCTCTGTCTTGTTGACCACTAAATCAATCATCGGAAACATTTTTGATCTAACTAAGCGCTTATTATCCATGCTAGATAAATCCAGGCCAAAAATTGTTTTCTCAAAATAATATTCCAACATCGGCTTAGCTGATTCGACCGCTTTTTTAAAATCCTCCGGGTTAGCTCTTAGGGCATCAGCTGGATCTTTTCCGGAACTTAAGATGATAATTTTTAAATTCATCTCTTGAGACAAGACCGCTTTAATACCACGATCAGCTGCGAGTTGGCCGGCCTGATCCATATCAAACAGTAATGCTACATTACTGGTAAACCGCTTTATTAGCATTACCTGCTCTGTGGTCAGCGCTGTCCCTGAAGAAGCAACCACATTTTTAAAGCCGTGTTGGTGACAAGATATGACATCCATCTGGCCCTCAACCACAATAGCCAAATCTTCATCTCTAATCGCCTGCTTGGCCTTATTTAAACCAAATAACACGCGACTTTTATCATAAATTTTACTTTGCGGACTATTAATATACTTACCAAGCTTTTCTGTTTTTTCTTTATTAGGATTAACTCGCGCCGTAAAAGCAATCAGATTATTGCTCGCATCCCAAATAGGAAACATAATCCGATCTCTAAAACGATCATAAAAAGCCCGATTTTTAGCTATCACCAAACCAGCCAAACTAATTTCTGTATCAGTAAATTTATTTCCTTCTAGAGGGCGGGTTTTTAAAAATTTATAAACACTGTCCCAGCTATCTTGGCTACAGCCTATCTGCCACTCTGATATAGTTTCCTCGTTAAGACCGCGTTCTTTAAGATAAGCACGAAAATCTCGTCCAGCTTCCGTTCCAAGTATGTGAGCATAATATTTACCCGCCAACTCCATTAAATCAAACAGTCTGTTCTTTTCGGAATAATTTTCTTTGTTTTGTTGTGTTAAAGTGACACCAGCTTTTTTAGCCAACAGTCTTAAGGCTTCCAAAAAATTTAAAGATTCTTTCTCCATCACAAATGAAAAAACATCCCCTCCTCTACCGCAACCAAAACAATGCCAAACTTGTTTGTCGGGAGAAATTGTAAAAGATGGTGATTTTTCGTTATGAAAAGGACAAAGGGCCTGAAAGCTGGCTCCGGCTGCCTTCACTGGCATATATTCCCGAATCACATCAACAATATCCAGTCTAGATTTTATTTCCTCAATCTCAGACATAACTTAAATAAAAAAATCTGGTAATAAAAAACTTTTTAATCTTTCCATTTCCTTTTCTACCACTTCTCCGTCATATTCAGCATTATGTCGACTAAATCCAACATAACCGGGCCTTTTTTGATCCAAGTGTAAATTAAATGTCACAACGCTTTCTGAGCCAGACCCGGATTCAGTAAAATAAATATGAAATCGGGGATAAAAATCACGACTCAGTCGACGCGCAAAACTAGCCTGTCCATTTTCTCTTTCAGGAATAAAAGCATAACCAGCATGTCTCAACCACATCTCCGGCGGCTCTTTCAGTCTGTTTTTATTAACTGACAGTTTCATGATTTTTCTTTTTAAAAACAATAAACCGATAAACTAAATAATTTTGCACAGCAATTAATAAATTAACTAATATCTGGGAACCTAAATACCAAAGGCCAAAATTCTCAACCAAAATATGCATCAGAAATCCATTCAGGTAAAGACCTATTAAGCCATTAGCTAAGTAAATTGTCAATTGACCGGCCAACCTGTCCTGACTTTTATCACGAAATGTCCAATATTTTTGTAGGCTGAAGCTTATTAAAAATGCTACCAGAAAAGCAGCCGTAGTGGCAACAATAATACTAAGCCCCCATAACTCATGAAATATATATAACGCCACTAAATCAACTGCGGTCGCTAGACCACCAGCAAACCCATATTTAAAGATAGATTTATATTGCTCGCAAAAAATATATAAACGGGGATAATTTTTCTGAGCTGATGATTTTAAACTATTATACATTGGAGAAAGTTTTAAAAAAAAATTAAAAAAACTTACGGTCTATTTTGCTGAATCTGCTGACCGGACCAATCATAATAACTAAAAGCCCAATCAGCTAAATCCCTACTAGCTTTAAATCGTTCACTGCGATCTTCAGATCCTAGAACTACCGAAATAACTGTGTTGCCATTAGGACTGCGCATATAGCCCACATAACAATAGCCCGCCTCTTCAATAAAACCAGTTTTACCCCCTAAAATTTCTAAGGAGTCAGAAGTATTTTTAAAAAGCAAATCGTCAGTAGATTCAATATACTTTTCCCGTCCATTAATAGTTTCAAAACTATAATCCTTTTTAGCTGTTGCTTCCCTAATTTCTTTTTTTTCAAAGGCTTCTTTAGCTAGTAAAGCTACTTCGCGAGCTGTGGAAATATTTTCTGGACTCAAACCAATCGGATCGGAAAATTTGGTATTTTCAAGCCCCAATTTTCCTGCTTTAATGTTCATTTTAACTACAAACTCCTCCTCGCTTAATCCTGTCGCATGAACTAAAGCTATCGTTGCTCCGTTATCAGAAGCTATTAAGCTAGTATAAAAAAGATCTTTTAAATTAATAATTTCTCCTAAAAAAAGATTAACCTTGCCGCCGACAATATTATCTTCTGGGCTAATTTTATAAACAGTATCCCAACCTGGATTATTTTCTAAAAACACCAAAGCAGTCATCAGCTTGGTAATACTGGCTATTGGTTGGATCTCATCGGATCTATTTAAGAATAGAAAATATCTATCATCAGCCGCTAAAACCGCAGCACGCTTAGTGCTGTCCTTCTCCCAAGGCGCAAGTGGTGAACCTGGCTTAAGATTTATCATAACCGTATTTGAACTAACTACTGCCGGGAACTCAGAGAACCCGAAAAATAAAACAAAAACGATATTAAGAACAGCTAGCCAAATCATGTATTTATTCTGTTACTTTAGATCCTTCATCTGATACGTGCGCCGATGTAGCCGGATCAGTAGGATTCAGGGATAATTTATTTAAAGATTCGTATTCTGGTAGTGAGTTAACGCCATTTAAACCAAGCCAACGAATAAACTCGTGAGTAACCGTATAATGGTAGTCGTTGGTATTTTTTAACATCTTCTCCTCAATCAAGCCGCGTAGTAAAAGATTTCTCACTATTAAACTACAATTAACACCCCGAATACGGTCAAGCTCTAATTTAGAAATTGGGCCGCGATAGGCAATAATTGTCAGCGCCTCTAAACTAGGCTGTGAGAGTTCCCCGCTAGTTTCATCTTGCAAAAATTTCTTAACTAACTCGGAATTATCAGCCGCTGTGGTTAATTGGTAACGATCATTATTCTTAACTAAAGCCAGCCCTCTTTCCGCTGATAAATAATCCGCCTCCAACTCTCCTAAGGCCGCTTCTAGTTCTTCAGGTTTAGCCTTAATAAAACCAGATATCTCTTTTGCGCCCATCGGTTTAATAGAAATAAACAATAAAGATTCAATTTGTGATTTTAATGACATATTAGTTTTGTTGCCTACTTATATGAATTTCACTAAATAGCTCAGTTTGCTCAAAGAATAATTCTCGTTGTTTAGCTAACTCTAGAACTGCTAAAAAGCTAACAATAATCTCGGTTCGGGAAGTGCTTGAAGAAAGTAGTCGTGTAAAATTCACCTTAATCTTGCCTAACAGCATTCTTTTTATCATGCCAATTTTTTCTTCAATATTAACCTGAGCATCAAGAGACTTTTCTTCAAGTGGTTTTTCTCTAGACTTTTCAATCAAAGCTACTAGCGCCAAAAACTTGTCGCGCAATATTTCTGAAGTTAATTTAGCTGGCGGAGAAAAAGCCGGCAAATTAAACTGTTGGCGACGATTTTTATTTAGAGGAGGAACATATAGCCAGCGCCCTGAAATAATAATTTCTTTTACCTTTTGACTGGCGGTAATAAATTCCTTATACATCCTCAGCTGTCTTTCCAAATCATCTATCTCTTCCTCTTCTTCGTCGGTATATAAATAAGGCAATAAAGCTTTAGACTTGATATACAATAACTTAGCGGCCACTACTAAAAAATCTGCCATCTCCTCCGGATTAATATCGCTTGCTTCCCGTAAGTGCTTAACATACTCATCGGCTATTTTAGCCAAAGAAATCTCAGTAATATCCATCTCTTCACTTTCAATAAGTGATAGCAAAAGTCCTAATGGCCCGGAAAATTTTTCTGTAGTAACTTCAATCATAAAATTGCGCCTCAAGCGCTAACTACTTAGTCAAGCAATCTTCCTTTGACATCAAGCGCATATAGCTCGCCTGGCAAGCATTGGTATCCAGAAGCGTGTTGCTTACTGTCACCTATATAGTAAGAACGATTATTTCCTGTTTGACTATCTAATCTAAAAGTAGCACACAATTCATACTTATCAGCTGCCAATAATTTATACTCTATCGGTTGAGCTGTCTCCGGGTCAACTAGAGACTCATTATTTAAATACATAGAACTTGATTCAAGGTCATTGAGACTAGCTGGCAATTCACCGTTACGGCTATAATAATCGTTAACCGCATTTTCAATCATCCGCATATTATTAACCAAAGTATCATCCAAACGACGTTGTCTGGCCATAACCGGAGATTCTACAAAAAACCACGCAGCAATAAACGCTGCTACCACTACGGCTAAGGAGACCCAGCCAAAAATTGTCACCACCATATCTTTTTGACCGGCTGTCGCTCGCTTAGCTTCGTACAGGTAATAACTAAAAGTTGTGCCAGAAATAACTAGAACTGTTAAAGCTTTCAAGGCAAAACGGATAGTCAGCTCTCCAGATAAAAAATTATTTATTACGCCAATAAAGGCTCCTAAAATAATCAGTGAAGACACGAGTAAAATAAAATAGGTGAGCCAGCGCCTCAGCGGCGATTCCTTATCTAATTCACCATTTTTTATACCTTTGTTAATTAGTAGAGACAACACATAAAAAATCGGCGCCGCAATTAATAGGGCCGAAATAGCGAACTTCAAAGAACCATCTCCGACTGAACGATAACTCATTAAAGCATCAACTACCGTCTTATCAATAATATTAAACGCCACTATTCCAACCGACAAAGCGGTAAAGATTAGGGCCACTAAAGATAGTAGGTAGTAAAAGGCGTATTTAGCGTTGTGTTTGTTTTCCATATTATTTTGTTCTTCCCGGGCCATCATGACAAACAGTGTCACAATTAGAGCCAGGAAAGGTAAGATTATAAACATATTTAAAAACATCGGTAAATATGACATAGGCAAAATAATTAAAACTCTGCACTTTTTGGAGTCCGAGGAAACGGAATAACATCTCGGATATTAGCCATACCGGAAAGATACATGATCAATCTTTCAAAACCCAGTCCGAATCCGGCGTGTGGCACCGAACCATAACGACGTAGATCCAAATACCAGTTATAATCCGCAGTTTCTAAGCCCATCTCAGCCATTCTTTTTTCTAAAAAGTCCAAGCGCTCCTCTCTTTGACTACCACCAATAATTTCTCCTACACCAGGAACTAAAAGGTCCATAGCAGCTACAGTCCGACCGTCATCATTAATACGCATATAAAATGCTTTGATATCTTTAGGATAATCAGTCACAAAAACTGGTTTTTTATAAACCTGATCTGTTAAATACCTTTCGTGCTCCGTTTGTAAATCAATTCCCCATTTAACCGGATAAGAAAACTTGGCATCGCTTTTTTCTAATATATCAACTGCCTCGGTATAGGTTATACGAACAAATTCCGAAGACATAATATTATTTAAACGCTCCAAAATTCCTGGGTCAATAAATTTATTAAAAAATTCCATCTCTTCTGGTAATTCTTCTAAAGCATATTTTATTAAAAATTTAAGCATCTTCTCGGCTAAATCCATATTAGCCTGCAAGTCATTAAATGCGACCTCTGGCTCCATCATCCAAAACTCGGAGGCATGACGAGTAGTGTTAGAATTTTCCGCTCGAAAGGTTGGCCCAAAAGTATAAACCTTATTAAGCCCCATCGCTAACGCTTCAGCATTGAGCTGGCCGCTCACTGTTAAACCAGCTTGCTTGCCAAAAAAGTCTTGCGTAAAATCTACTGTACCCTGATCATTTTTAGAAACAGATTCTAAATTCAAAGTAGTCACATGAAACATTTCTCCTGCTCCCTCGCAATCGCTGGTGGAAATTATTGGCGTATGGACATAAGCAAAGCCTTCATCGTGAAAAAATTTATGTATTGCAAAACTAAGCGTACTGCGTAAACGAAAAACAGCGGAAAAAGTATTACTACGTCCTCTAAGATGAGCAATAGTTCTGAGAAATTCAAAGCTGTGTCTTTTTTTCTGCAGAGGATAGTCGTTTGGAGCTAAATTAATAATTTTAATCTCACTAGCTTTAAGTTCAAACGGTTGTCCGGCCGCTGGTGACTCAACTAATTTCCCCTTTATTTCCAAAGATGAACCAACACTAACCTTTTCCACTTCAGAAAAATTAGCTAGTTCAGTCGTAAATACCACCTGCAAACTTTTAAAGAATGAACCGTCGTTTATTTCAATAAAACCAAAGTCCTTAGAGCTACGCACCGTGCGCACCCAGCCAGATACAACTATTTCTTGGTTGAGATAGTTGGCAGTGTCTCGGTAAATATTTTTGATGATAGTATTTTTCATGGCTATTTATTTTTTTTCAATTCAAGAGCAATATTTAATTCCTTGAGTTGCTGCGGATAAACTTCTCCGGGAGCATCAGTCATTAAATCGCGACCTTGGCCATCCTTCGGGAAGGCATAAATATCTCGAATAGAGTCCCAATCATTTAAAACCATCAGCAAACGATCTAAACCCGGAGCGTTACCGCCATGAGGTGGCGCACCGTAAGAAAAAGCATTAATCATGGCCCCAAAACGCTTATCCACCTCTTCGTGGCTATAACCAGCTATTTTAAAGGCTTCATACATAATCTCCGGTTCATGGTTTCTGATAGCACCACTAGAAACCTCAAAACCATTCAAGACTAAATCGTATTGGTAAGCTAAAATATCAAGCGGATCTTTTTCTTTTAGAGCCTGCATACCACCCTGAGGCATGGAAAAAGGATTATGACCAAAGTCAATTCGTCCTTCTTCAATATCTGAATAATCATACATAGGGAAATCAACGATCCAGGCCCAAGCCGCTAGAGAATTATCTTTCAAATTTAAACGCATTGCCGCCTCAGTCCGAACAGCCCCTAAAGCACCACAAACAGTGCGCCAAGCATCAGCTGCAATAAAGACCGCGTCGCCGTCTTTCGCTTCGCAAGTATCAACTATTTCTCTAATAGTTTCCGGTTTTAAAAATTTAGCTAAAGCAGAATTTAAAGTTCCCTCTTTCAAGAGAATATAAGATAAACCCGACACGCCTTTCTTTTTAGCTACTTCGATAAGTTCGTCAATCTCTCGCCGACTAAATTTAGCGCCATTATCTATTTTTATAGCATGAACGACTCCTTTGTTTTTTATAGCTTCCTCAAAAATAGGAAAGCCTGATCTTTCGGCAATGTTACTGATATTAGAAATAGTCAGACCGAAACGTAAATCCGGTTTATCTGAACCATATTTTTCCATTGCTTCGCGCCACGATAACTGCACAAAACGTCCATCAGCGGGCAAGTTGCATATTTTTTTCTCACTAAACTTCTCCGTTAACTCGATCATTAACGGCTCCATGATTTTAAAAACATCCTCTTGCTCCACAAAGCTCATTTCCATATCGAGCTGATAAAATTCTCCGTAATGACGATCCATTCTTGGATCCTCATCACGAAAACAAGGAGCTACTTGAAAATATTTATCTAAACCTCCGACCATGAGTAACTGTTTAAACTGTTGCGGCGCTTGAGGTAGAGCATAAAATTTTCCTGGATATAGCCGTGACGGCACCAAAAAATCACGCGCGCCCTCCGGAGAGGAGTTGGCTAAAATTGGGGTTTGCACTTCCGTAAAACCACGACTGTGAAAATATTGGCGCATGTGGGAAATAAACTTGTCTTTTGTGTCCAACATTTTCTGGAGCTTAGGCCGACGCAAATCAAGAAATCTATATTTTAAGCGCAAAGCCTCATTAGCCTCGGAAGACTTTTCTTCATTAAGCTCAAAGGGCATAACTTTAGCCTGACTCAGTATCTCAACCTCAGCTACTTCAATTTCAATTTCACCGCTGGCTAATTTGGTGTTGACCATTTCAGTCGGTCGGGGTTTAACAGTGCCGGTCACCTTAATTACCCACTCACTGCGCAACTTTTCAGCTACCGCACTAGACCCTGAACTTAACTCTGGATTAAAAGTTACTTGCGTTAAACCATATTTATCACGAAGATCAACGAAAATTAATCCTCCGTGGTTTCTGACGCTGTTAACCCAACCAGATAAAACTACTTTTTCAGATAAATTAGCCTTATTTAGTTCACCGCAAGTATGTGTCCTTAACATAAAAAACTAAACGAAAATACTCGTTTATTAGTAATAATTAATAGGTCTTTCTATATAAATATTACCTTATTTATTAGATAAAGGCAATTAAATAGGCTTGCCTGATTTAACCAGACATGGCGAAGTTTAAAAAGCTAGACCATAATTTAACAACTTCGTCAATTACTCTTTTTTGGGCCTTTATTTTTAAACTAAACTCTAAGTTTTGAGACATTAATAAGCGACTTAATTTAATACAATCATCACTAATAAACACTAAATCGCTTAATCTAGATTCACCTATTTGCTGACGTGTTAGGCGACAATCTGGACAAACTATCCCTCCGCTAAGTAAATCAAAGATATTATCACCAGGCGTAACTGCTTGCCGACAGGCTAAACAGGAAAATAGTTCAGGACGATGACCATTTTCCTCTAAAAACTTCAGTAACAGGGCAGCAAAAATAATACTCCCTTTTTCTTTGTTGAATTCCTCCTCGACCTCTAAACTATTAACAACTTCGAGAAATTCTAATAAAAGTGCAAACATTCTTTCATCGCCAACATTCTCCTCTGTCTGACGCAAATATAGTGCCGCAACCCGACCAGCGTAATATAGTTTATTTAAATCTGATCGTAAGCCAGGATAAGCTTGTCTAGTAATAGCGCTACCTAAATAATCAAACCCCTTGCCTTTAATGATCATTACATCAGCAAAAGTTAGTGGCTCAATGTGTCCAGCTAACTTAGAGCCGGGTTTTTTAGTACCGCGAGCTAACAAAGTCAAGCGACCTTCATGTGGCGTATATACATTAACTAATGAATCAGAATCTTTATAGTCAAAACGACTTAAAAAAATAGCTTCTGTGCTGCGAGTTTCATCCATATTTAAGTATTTTCTAAATACTGCTGCAATAAAATAGCCGCGGCAATCTCATCTCGGCCAGCCGTTTCATTAGCAGCGCCACCTAAGGCATCCGCCGCTAAGCTAGATAAACGCTCATCTACTAACTCAACCGGCTTACCACTTTTCTCTTTAAGCTGGGCTATAAAAGATAACCACTGAGGATTATTAGATGTAGCGCCGCTCATTTTTACTGGATCGCCAACCACTATGACATCGGACTGTTCTTCGTTTATAATTCTAATAACTTCAGCTAAGCTGCCAACCGTAGTTAGAGGCAAAGCTAATTTAACTTCGTTGTCGCCCGTAGCTAAGCCAATTCTCTTTTCGCCCCAATCAATGCCTAAATAATTTTTTATTTCACTCATACTCGGTCTTGTTAAGAAGTTAAAATTAACGGACCGTCTTTTGTTATAGCTACGGAATGTTCGAAGTGGGCACTTAAAGAACCATCCTTAGTAATAATCGTGTAACCATTTTTAGCTGTTTTAACCTCCCAGCTCCCTAGGTTAATCATTGGCTCAATAGCTATTACCATGCCTGGCTCTAATATAATATTATCTGGTGATCGTTCACTAACAGTAAAATGCAAGACATCTGGTTTTTCATGAGCATAATATCCTAAGCCATGACCAACTAAGTCCTCAACCACGCCATAGCCGTGTTTATGAGCATGACTTTCTATAGCGCGAGCAATATCATTCATAACAGCACCAGGCTGAGCCGCACTAATTCCTTTCTCTAAACACTCTTTAGTAACTTTAAGTAGTTTTTTTGCAGCTGAGCTTATCTTGGCTACCGGAACTGTCACACAAGTATCGCTATAGAATCCGCCGTGGGGAGAATATTCATTTATCGGAGCTGAGTATTCTTTTCTAAGTTCTTCATTTATCGGCCACTCCATACCGATATCTAAATCAACAATATCTCCAGCCTTTATAACTCTATTAGGTAAAGCTGCTCCGTGTACAACTTCTTCATTAATCGAAACGCACAGTGTTGAAGGAAAATAAATTTTTCCACCCATAGGATAATCTTTAAAAGCAGAAAAGCCTCCAGCCTCTAAGATTAGTTGGTTGGCCAAGTCTTCCAGATATGCTGTCTGGGCACCAGGCCTAACCTCACTAGCCAAGCGCTTTAAAATAAGAGCTAGGCGTCTACCCCCCTCTTTCATAATTCTAATCTCTTCCGTATTTTTAATATGTATCATATTTTAATAAAGCTTAAGCGGCATGGAACCACCGGGTTTGCCTTTCAGTAAGCCAATCCTCTCGTTAGT
>Ga0100379_10002465_pt1 | contig 17525 bp, 24 predicted proteins | sample CryGeymeta201503_FD_80418 | JGI IMG/M metagenome (GOLD analysis project Ga0100379, IMG submission 80418) | Groundwater microbial communities from Crystal Geyser aquifers in Utah, USA - Crystal Geyser metaG 2015-03 | ecosystem: Environmental > Aquatic > Deep subsurface > Groundwater | place...
GAAGATCCCGTAGAGGGCACCGAGCCCGGTCAGGACGGGCACCTTCCGGTCCTTCATCCCCGAGACCAGGGCGGCGATCCTGGCGGGTGTCGGAGGCGCCTCCTGCTTGATGCACGCGATCCGCGGGATCTCGTCCACCATCCGCAGGATCAGCGGCACGGACATGTGGACTTCCGTCGAGCCGGGGTGGTCCTGCAGCACGATCGGTATGGAGATCCCCTCCGCCACCGTCCGGATATATTCGAAGATCCGCTCCTCGTTGGGGACCGCTTCCTTCGACGGGGTCACCATGACGGCGGCCGCCCCGAGGGATTCCGCCATCAGGCTGAGGTAACGGGTCGCCGCGGTCCCCTTGTGGCTGGTCCCGACGACGACGGGGATCCGCCCGTCCGCCGCCGCCACCGCCGCCATGATCAGCTGCTCCCGCTCGGAATCGACCATCCGGTTCGATTCGCCGAGCACCCCCAGAATGGTCACGCCGTCGACGCCGATCTGCGCCATGAACCGGATCACGCGGACGAATGACTCGAGGTCGATGTTCTCCTCCCCGTCGAACGGGGTCACCAGGATCGGGAAGACCCCCTTGAAGCTCACGCCCGTGGCCATTGTGCGCCCCCTCTCCGATGCATCGTCGATGGCCACACTATAGCCGAAATCCCGTTCCGCCCATAAGGCTACAATTTGCGACCTCAAACCATTTCGATGACGAATTTCTTGCGGGCCAGTGCCCATGGGGAGAGTGCTTATAAACCGTGGTTGACATGCTGGCGGGTGAGGGGTATATTTAATAATTCGTGACGCGGGGTGGAGCAGTCCGGTAGCTCGTCGGGCTCATAACCCGAAGGTCCCAGGTTCAAATCCTGGCCCCGCTACCAATTAAATCAAGGGGTTACGGGAAACCGTGACCCCTTTTCTTTTGTGCTTGTGACAAAATTGTGACCGGAATCTTTCGCGGTCAATACGCGGGAGATTTCGGCCGGATCGAAAGGTCCTCTATCCCCGGAAACCGGTTACTCAAAAAAGTCAGCGTGTGTCCCCGTCCGCTCGAAGATAACGACGCCGGGTTCGCGTTTGTAGACGAGCAGCCAGTCCGGTTCGACGTGGCACTCACGCCGCCCGGAGAATTCACCTTTCATTGCGTGGTCCCTGAGTCTTGGATCAAGCGGCACTTCCTGGACCAGCGCCCGCATAACTGCCTGAAGTTTTGAAACGTCTTTCCCTCGCCTCACGGCAAGCCTGAATTCCTTCTCAAAGCGTCCAGTGGTCCGGAAAGCGAGCATCAGGCGCCCATTTTCTTGAAGAAGTCGTCGAGACTCGGGTAATCATGCAGGTCTTCGCCCCGGTCGGTCTTCTCGAACGTCTGGCGCGTCACGGCGTTCGGAATCTCGACGGGGAAGGGGAGTGCCTTGCGAAGCCGGACCTGCGAGTAAAATAGATTGATCGCCTCGGAACTTGAGATTCCCAGTTTACGAAAAACCCGCTCTGCGTCCGCCTTGAGCCTCGGCTCCGTGCGTGCTCTGATCGTCGCCGTTTTCATGCCTTCACCTCCCCACGCGTCTTGATTGAAAGTGTACCCCGTCCGGGGAACAAGTTCAATACATTCCGCCCTCGGCCTCGGGGGTTTTTGTCGGCTCACCGGAAGACTTGGCGTCAAGACATCAAATCGTTATTGTAGAGGTATGAAAACCGACAAAAAGCCGGCGGGATTCCAGTTCCGCATCGAATTAAGGGAGATATTGCCGCCGATCTGGCGGCGCTTCCTGGTCCCCGGCGCGATCGCCCTCCCAGGTCTCCATCGAGTGATCCAGGAAGTCATGGGGTGGGAAAACTATCATCTCCACATCTTCCGGTTCGGAGAGAAGGAGTACGGGGTTCCCGATCCCGATTACCCCACGGAGATGCGCAACGAAAAAGGGAGGGGCAAAGGAACTTGGTGTTTCTCCGGGCGGAGACATCATGATCCACGGTATCAAGAACGGTTTCTCGTGAGTAGGTGATGCTCACACAGAGGTCGACTGGACGAAAGGGTGTGTTGCCGTAACAGACGAAGGAATAGAGGAAATCAGCAAGTTGGCGCCCGTTCACTCCAAGAGCGGACCTTCGCCGTGTGCAAGAAGAGTTGCTTTTCTTGACAACATGTGTAGGATTTTGTGTAGAACGTATTGGGAGGGCGAACCATGCCGACGAATCTTCATATCGATACGGATTTGCTGGAGCAGGCACAACGATTAGGGCATCACCGTACGAAACGCGAGACGGTGGATGAAGCGTTGCGCGAGTACATCCAGTATCTGAAAAGGGTGCAGGCGGTCGCGGCATTCGGGACGATCGATTTTGACCCCGATTATGACTATAAAAAGATGCGGAACGCCCGTTGATTGTTGTCGACACCTCGGTTTGGTCTCTGGCGTTCCGCCGGCGCAGCTGGCCCAAGGGGGATATGCCCAATGTCGTAAATCTACTTCAGAAGTTCACTCGAGAAAAGCAGCGGGTGGTAGTGCCTGGCGTCGTTCTTCAGGAGATATTGTCGGGAGTAAAAGATCCGGCACAAGGGGAACGAATCAAGGAATTGATGGAGGGATATCCTCTGATCCTGGCAACCAAAGAGCAACATGTCGAGGCCGCAAATATATCCAACGGTTGCAGAAAGGCGGGGGTGTCCGCCGCAACGGTTGATTGCCTGATTGCTGCTCAATGCATATTGCTGAATGGGGCGCTTCTAACCCTGGATGACGATTTCAAACGAATCTCCGAATGTTGCGGAGTACGGATCTATCCGATCCCATTCGATTAGTTCGGGGCGTACTTCGGGCACACTTTGGGCACAGCCGAAGTCTACCGTTGAAGAAGATATCCAACTCCCGCGCGAAAAGGGGATCATGGGTACGTTAATGGGATCAACATTGGCTATCTTTGGTTGCGACGCGTGATGAAGGACCAGATAAAGTCGCCGGCGGGGTTAGACGTCGGGACTGCACTCCCCATAAGACGAACTTGCGCATCGGGAGGGGCCGCAAAGGGTTTTAACCTGTTACGCGCAATCGTGCATCGCAAATGCGCGATTGCAATATTGATGGATCGGAAGTGTGTTACCCTGCGATCCAGGGGCGAGAAGCTCACCCATTTCCATTAAAATCCGCGTTATGCCAGTTAGGGAACGCCTGCAGGGTCTCACTGAGACAGCCGGGATGCCGATGAGAAAGGTGCTTGCTGAACCCATGTGCCGAATCCGTGATCTATCACTCTTCTGCAACTGGCTTCGTTTGGCTGCTCTCTGTATATTCATCTTCTCTCTCTCCGGCTGTGCTTCAATGAAAAGTGTTCAGACAGCGCCGCCTTTTCCAGGCCATCGCGAAAAGGAGATCGAGCGAAACAGGTTCCCGGTTGCACAAGGAGAAGACGTCATCGGCAGGCTGGCGATCATCCGGCTCGAAACGGGGGATACGCTCCCGGATATTGCCCGGCACTTCAGTCTGGGGGTCAATGCAATCAGTGCGGCGAATCCTGGGGTGGATGTATGGGTTCCTGGGGCCGGAGAGCGTATCCTGTTGCCTCTGAGTTTTATCCTGCCGGACACTCCCAGGAAAGGGATTGTGGTCAACCTGGCCACCATGAGGCTCTTTCAGTATAAAGAGGATGGGACGTCCCTGTTGGTGACGACCTACCCGATCGGTATCGGCACCGACGAGCGGCCTACCCCCACAGGCCGGATGCGTGTGGCGCGCAAGGCAGCCCGGCCTACCTGGCATGTTCCCGCTTCGATTGCCGCGGACCATCGCAAGAAAGGGGATATCCTCCCCAAAGCCGTCCCGCCGGGGCCCGATAATCCCTTGGGAGAATACGCGCTCTACTTGAGCAAATCGGGTTATTTGATCCATGGCACCAATAAACCGGCCAGCATCGGCCTTACCGCAACCAATGGCTGCCTGAGGCTCTATCCGGAAAACGTGAAGTTGCTCTTCGATGACACTCCGGTGAAAACGCCTGTACTCATTGTCAGCCAGCCTTATCTCATGGGGCAACGTAATGGCGTACTGTACCTGGAAGCGCATGCGCCTCCGGAAGCGTCGGGTGCTCTTGAGTCGGAGAAACTCCATAAAAAATTGAGAACCATTGAAAAGAAAGCCCGGCGCACGCTCGACTGGAAAAAGGTCAAGGAAGTACAGGCTGAGGCCCGTGGGATTCCGGTTCCCATCTTCGAGTTGAGCCAGGGCAGTCAAAAAAAGGTCGCGAAGCCTGTAGAAATCGAGCACCCGGAGAGATTGTACGGAAAACCGGAAATACCGGCACTGAATTTGCGGGCATGGTATGTATTGGCTGCCGATGTGCCTGACAAGATGGAAGCTCAGAGGATTGCCGCCATCATCAATCACCAGGGGCCGCAAATCCCGGCACGGGTGTTCCAAAAGAGCGCCAGCTACCGTGTTATCGCCGGCCCGTTCGATGACGGCAGTGAAGCAAAAAAGGCAGCGAAACGCCTGAAAATAGATCTGGAAATAGACGGAATTGTAATTGAACCTGTCAAAAATGGATAACCGCCCTATCTTTTTCTTATCCGGGTGAGATATTGTGAACGGACGGGATCCATGTTCCCGGCAAAGAAAACGGAAAAGAAAGGAGGTGAAGAGAGATGAAGAAAAGACTGTTCCTGATCACGATGATGCTTGTTCTCCCGACTCTGATGATCAGTTGCGCAACAACCGGTGAGCTCGAGAAAGTGCAGGCGGAGCAGAAAATGATTGATGCGAAGGCGGACCAGGCATTGAAGGATGCGCAAGCCGCCAAGACTGCAGCGGATGCGGCCAAGGTAAAGGCGGACGAAACATCGGTCCGCGCCGACAGTGCCATAAAGGCGGCGGAGGAAAGGGAAAAGGCGGCGGCGGAAAAGGAAAAGATCGCCGATGAAAAAGCGAAAAAGGCGGAAGCCGCTTTCGAGAAGTCGATGAAGAAGTAAGTCACTTGTACGGCTGTTGTCAACGTTCCCTTCAAAGCTCCGGACAAAAAGGTGGCAGGGGCTTACACCCCTGCCATTTCTTTATATATCATATGAGTCTGTCCCGATGACTCTGCCAAGGGGTTGGGAAAATGAGGAGGCTGAGAAGCTTCGGACCGTTCAAGTTCTGTATCTGCCTCATGGTGGCATCGATGCTCCTATCCGGCTGCAGTCACTTCAACGACGGGCGGCAGGCCAAAACGACCTTCGCAGAGGCGAATGATCTGTTTCATCAGGGAAGCTACACGGCCTCTCTGGAAAAGTATTCGGGAATGATCGATAAATATCCCGCGACGGCAGACAGGGCTCTGTTCGAGATGGGCATTATTTACGCCCATCCGAAGAACGAGCAAAAAGATTATCGGAAATCGCTGGAATGTTTTCAGAAACTCATCAAGGATTACCCGGAGAGCGTGTACCGGCAGAACAGCGAGATGATGATGTTTACTATCAGGAATGTCGCTCTCAAGGATCAGACGATCGCTGCGCAGCAGATGCAGATCGAAACGCTCCGGCACGAGGTCCAAGGCAAGGAGAATGAGATCGTCACGCTGCAAAAAACGATGGAAGCATTCGAAAAAAAGATGGAAGCACTCGAAAAAAAGTTTTTTGACTATGCGATTCGGAAGGGATCGGTAGACAGGATACTGATAGAAAAAAGTACACGCCGATTGATGTTGATCTCACGGGGCGAAGTGCTGAAATCCTACAAAATCGCACTGGGGGGGAACCCAATCGGTCCAAAGGAACGGCAAGGTGATAACAAGACCCCTGAGGGGACTTATGTCATCGATGGAAGAAACACAGACAGCCGGTTTCACCTCTCTCTGCATATTTCCTATCCAAACGAGAGAGACAATCATCGCGCAAAAGAACTCGGTGTTTCTCCGGGCGGAGACATCATGATCCACGGTATCAAGAACGGTTTCTCGTGGGTAGGTGATGCTCACACAGAGGTCGACTGGACGAAAGGGTGTGTTGCCGTAACAGACGAAGGAATAGAGGAAATCAGCAAGGTGGCGCCCAACGGGACGATTGTTGAGATACGGCCGTAGGAGACCGTATAACCTATTCAGGGAAACACGATATTCCAGACGACCCAATGGCCCCAGGTCCCCTCGGGGCATCGACGATCAGGGCGAGAGATCTTGTTATTGCCGGGGTCTTCGTGGCGATGATGGTGGTGCTGTACCTGACCTCCACGCTTTACCACGCGTTGCCAAGAAATCGTGCCAAGCGGGTCCGTTACAGCCACTTCGTCTGGGACCTGTTCGTAATTACGGGTACCGCGTGTCATTTCATCGCAGTGATGCGGTTCGCGGTTTAACTACAAACCACCGGTTGAAGCTGACGTCCCGCTTCTTCTTCCACCGAGCACCCGCAGTTTAAGCACGGCGTTGGTGGCGGAAGGAGGGTCCAGGGTCCGGATCAGCCTTTTTTGAGTTTGTCGACGGCTCCTTCCACGCCCAGCTTGTCGGTCTTCTTTCGGATCTTTTCGATCTCTTCGCCCCACTCGTTGAGCTTGGATTCGATCTGCTCCTGGTAATGTTCCCTGGATCCGGCCACAGGCTCCTCGTATGCCACCACACGGATCAGGCCGATCGTTTTGATCCCTACGCCGTGACGACGATTTTCCCGTTCTGCCGGTTCGATTCCATGTAGCGGTGGGCCTCGACGATGCTTTCGAGCGGGCGGAAGATCCGGTCGATGACCGGCCAGAGCGCCCCCGACGTCAGCCCGTCGAAGATATATTTCCTCGCCCGCTCCATGCGCTCCGGTACCGATACGATCTCGAACAGGGTGTATCCACGGATGTTCAAGCCTTTCTGCAGCGCAACGATCAGCGGGAAGGGGGTGGGCTCCATGCTCAAGAGGCCGTAGACGAAGATGGTGGCTTCCCTCGCGGCGGCGGCGGCCAGGGCCTCCAGGGAAGGACCGGCGACCGGGTCGAAGAGAATATCGGCGCCGCGTCCCTCCGTGATCTCCATCACCCGTGCCGCGAGGTCCCCCTTGCCGGTGACGATCACATGATCGGCCCCGGCCTGTCGCAGCACCCCCGTTTTTTCCGGTTTCCGGGTGGTGGCGATGGAGACGCCCCCGGCGGCGCGGACGATCTGGATGGCGGAGTGGCCGACGCTGCTGCTGGCCGCGGTGATCAGCACGTGGTGTCCCTTCCGCACTCCGCCGTACTCGACGAGCGCTCCGTAGGCGGTCAGGTATGCCATCCAGATGGAGGCCCCTTCCTCGAACGAGAGGTTCCCCGGGAACGACGACACGGCTTGGGACGGAACGACGACGGAATCCCCGTAGACTCCGTACTTCCCCATGGGAAACGCGGGAAGCGTGTTGACGCGATCCCCGACCTTGAAGCCGGTGACGCCCTCTCCGACGGTCTCGACGGTCCCCGCCGCCTCGTACCCGATGCGGGAAGGGAGCGGGGGGGATTCGAGATACATTCCTTGCCGGAAAAGGCATTCCGCGCGGTTCAGGCCGATGGCCTTGACGGCGATCCGGACCTCGTCTTTCCCCGGCGGTGAAGGCGTCTCTTCCTCGATCCGGAGCACCTCGGGCCCGCCGGTCTCGTGAAAACGAACGATTTTCGACATCGTTTGCCCCTTCCCTCGATTCGCGCTACGGGTATATGCCGGTTATGACTTCCCGGCCGGGATCTTTTTCGCCGCCTCGCGCAGCATCTCCACGGGTACGGCGCCCTCCAGGATCCACCGGTCGTCGACGATGAAGAAGGGGATCCCCGTGATGCCGATCTCGGCGGCCGCCGCATGGTCGCGGGCCAACCGCTCCCCGTAGGCCGCGTCGGACCACGCCTGTTCCAACCGTCCGGCGGGAACGCCCACCGCTTGCGCCAGGTCCCGGAGAACCTGCGGATCCCCAATGTTCCTCCCCTCCGTGAAGTAGGCACGGAACAGCCCCTCGTTGAGCGCCTCGAATACCACCGATCCCTCATCCTTCGTCGCCTCCGCGAGGAGGAGGGCCTTGTGGGAGTTCGTCGTGAACGTCCGCTCGGAGAAAACGATCCCCTCCGCCTTCCCCATCCGCTCGAGGTTCTCCATCATCCGGGCCCATTGATCGGGGGGATAGCCCAACTCGGAAACGGGCCTGCCTTCCCCCGGAGTCTCCGGGTGGATCTCCAGGAACCGGCGCTCAACGCGCACGTCGAATTCCCCGTTCAGACGGGCGAGACGCCTCTCGCCCACGTAGCAGAACGGTCAGATGTAGTCGGTGAACACCGTCACCGGCAGCACAGGCTTTCTTCCCCCGGACATGGTCGGCAGACCTCCTCGTCCACGATCTGGTTCGTCTACCTGTTCGAAGCCCGCGGGGGGGGCAAAGTTTCGGGCCGGAGGATACGTTCGATCGCGCCCAGTGTATTTCGACTCGCAGATCCACCGGCGCCTTCGCCTCAAAACGACCGAGACGGATGGATCCATCTCCGTTATCATGCAGGAAATGGAAGCTGAATGGCCGACAGGAGGAGGATCCCCCATGAACGGAGCGCACCTGTTTTCCCCCCTTCGCCTGAGGGAACGGGTATTCAGGAACCGGGTCTTCGTCTCCCCGATGTGCCAGTATTCCGCCGTCGATGGAATGCCGACGGATTGGCATCTTGTGCACCTGGGGAGTCGGGCGGTCGGAGGCGCCGCACTGGTGATGACGGAAGCCACCGCGGTTTCCCCCGAAGGACGGATCATACCCCATGATACGGGAATCTGGTCCCGGGAACAGGCTGCGGCATTCGGGAAAATCGCCGAATTCATCCGGCAACATGGTGCCGTGGCCGGTATTCAGGTCGCGCACGCCGGCAGGAAAGCATCGACCGATGTCCCCTGGCGGGGAGGAAAGCCGCTGGCCCCCGGGAATGGGGGATGGCAACCGATCGCTCCCAGCCCGGTCCCTTTCGCTGAGGGACATGCCGTCCCCCGGGAAATGACGGAGGCGGACATGGAACGCGTCCGTGAAGCATTCGCCGCCGCCGCCCGCCGCGGACAGGAAGCGGGCTTCGAGGTCATCGAGGTCCACATGGCGCATGGGTACCTACTCCATGAATTCCTGTCTCCCTTGACCAACAGGAGAACCGATGCCTGGGGCGGAAGCCTGGAGAATCGCATCCGCTTCCCCGTTTCCGTCGCCCGCGCCGTTCGCGAGGAGTGGCCGGGAAGGCTGCCGGTGCTGGTTCGTGTCTCCGCCACGGACTGGGTCGAGGGAGGGTGGGATCTTCAACAGACCATCGCGCTCGCTCGGGAACTGAAGACGGTCGGCATCGACATGGTCGACTGTTCCAGCGGCGGAACCGTTTCCGACGCGAAGGTTCCCTCGGGTCCGGGATTCCAGGCACCCTTCGCTGCCGCTGTTCGTCGGGAAGCGGGCATCGCGACAGGCGCCGTCGGCTTGATCACCGAGCCCGCGCAGGCCGGGCGGATCGTTTCGACGGGCATGGCGGATGCCGTCATGATCGGAAGGGAATCCCTGCGGGATCCTTACTGGCCTCTCCATGCCGCCCGCAGCCTCGGGGTGGACATCCCCTGGCCTCCCCAATATGAACGGGCGAAGCCCATGTGATCGTCATTTCCGCAGGCGAGCCGGTGTTATGCGGTAACGAACTTGTCGACGTTCTTTCCGGAAACCATGCCGATGTAATCCGACTCCCGGGCATAGGCCTCGGAGGGGACGCTGAAAGTCCTTGTGCAGTTTCTCGTACCCCCAGTTGGCGCACATTTCCGAATGAACCATGTACTGGCTGATGGCGGTCAATTCATCCGACAACAGGGAGTTCAATGTTCCCAGGAGTTTTTCATTCCCTTATAGATTCAAATCAGTGCGTCCCACATGCCTTGCAGCCCCAATGCAAACCCCAGGACGGCGGGCGCGACGCCGAAGGAAACGATATCGGCCCCAAGAATCGATTGCCGCTTCAGACGGTGAGCCACGAACCCATCGAGAACGTCGCAGATAAGCGCGAGAGGGAGGAGGATAAAGACAGCCCAGGTGTAAGCGGCACGGGAATCGGTAACATGATTCAGACACAGAAAGATCGCGGCCATTCCGAAGCCGGCGTTTCCCAAGGTGATAAAGTCCGCCAGGACAAATGATCTGATCATGGACATCGATTTCCTGGATGGGTCCATCACACGATGATCGACTCCTTTCCGAAGGACGGAATTCGCCCCCCCGGGGAACCCCCTTACCAGAAGGAGGTGCAATTATGGCACGGAAATACATCGATTGCCGCGACCACCCCGGCGAGGTGAAATGCACCGTGGCGCTTTCGGCGGATTCCGAGGAGGAACTGATGGACGCCGTGATCCGGCACGCGAAAACGGTGCACAAGTACGAGATCACTCCCGAGTTCCAGGACATGATCCGGAAGGGGATGAAGGCGGGAAGCCCGCCCGCGTAACGCTTCAAGGACGGGGTACGCCGGGACACCGGAACCCCGGATCAGCGCCTGGTGAAAAAACGGGGGCCGCGGGCGAAAACCCGCGGCCCCCGTTTCGCGGCCCGCTGCCGCTACTTCCTCCGCGGGGTTCTCAAGCGGCCTTCGGCCACTTCTTCCCGACTTCCCCGAGCCCGGCTTTTTTGAGGTCTGCGGGGGTCATGACGATCCTGAACTCGACGTCGGCGTTGAAGGCGAGGAACCACGGCTCGGAAACCGCGGGGATCTTCGATGGATCGGCGAGATCGAAGATCAGGATCGCCCCTCTGTGCCCACCGTGCTCCGTGAAATAGACCGCCTCGGGCCTGGTCTCTTTCAGGATGCGGTCCAGTTGCTCGCCGACGGACCCGTCCCTGACGGCGGTGTTGAACGGCTCGTGAGGCATGGTCACGTTCATGAGCAATCGCATGCGGGAACCTCCCTTTCCGCCATGGCAGGCGCCTGGGATCCCAGCGCCGCCAAGGGTGACGGATCGTTGATGCTTCACCGGAGATCTGCCAGTGGCGCTATATCTAGTGAGATGTCACGGTCCGTGGGATGGTTCGGGTTCGGCGTGAAAAGGTGGTTTCGTGGAGACGCTCCCCTGCTATTTTCACGTTTGGGGAAACCCCGATGGGACCGGATCATCTCACAACGAAGGGAACTTGTTTCCGCTATGGGAGGTGGAAAATGTTTATCTCGATCAGCTGCAAGGAACTTGGGATGGACTGTAATTTCGTTACAGAGGGGGAAACCGGAGAGATGGTCGTCGGATCGTTCATGCGCCATCTGCAAGCGAAACATACCGAAGACTGGTTCGAGATCGAGGAGACCTATCAGGCGGCCTGCTCGGTTGTTCGAGCGAAATCCGCTTGACCCCGGGAAACCGACGGTATGTCAGCCCGATCTCTCCCGGATGGATCGGATCGCTCGAGGGAAAGGAGAATCCCCCGTAGGAGGAGGATGGCAACAGCGTACGAAAGGTTTTGAGCCTTTACGTCTTCGCCCCGGACAGTGCCTGGAGGATCGTCCGGCAGAATGCCGGCAGGTCTTCCGGCTTCCGCGACGTGACCAGGTTGCCGTCCCGGACGACTTCCCGGTCCTCGTACCGGGCCCCGGCGTTCACCAGGTCGTCCTTGATGGCGAAGAAGCAGGTCGCCTTCCTGCCTCGCAACACGTCCGCCGAGACCAGCATCCACCCGCCATGGCAGATCGCCGCGACCACTTTCCCTCTCGCGAACACGCCGCGGACCAAGTCCACCATCGCCTTGTGGCGGCGCATCCGGTCGGGCGCGTAGCCGCCCGGTATGATCACCGCGTCGAAGTCGGCGGCGTTTACTTTCTCCGCCGTCGCGTCGGGAGTCACCGGGTACCCGTGTTTGGAGGAGTATCCGCTCGCGCCTCCCCCCACGATGGTCACTTTCGCCCCCGCCTCCCGGAAACGATAGACGGGATACCACAACTCGAGATCCTCGTAGAGATCCTCCGCCAGGACGGCAACGTGTTTCCCTTGCAGTTCCATCGTCCTCTCCGCTTCCCGGGGGCCGGTTATCCGGATCCCCCTGGCTCTACGTAATTGGAGGTGGTTTCCGGGCTTGTGGGACGAATTCCCGCGTTTTCCTTTTTCACCGCGCACACCTCCGCCCCGACCACCACCCCCAGAGCCAGCGAACCTTTCAGGAAATCCCTCCTGCTGCTCATCGTTCTCCTCCTTCACCGTGGACATGCGTTGGTGACGATTCGACACCCGGCCCCATTCCGATAAGGCTACCACTTGCCGCGGCGCACTGCACTGCAATCCGGGGGACTCTGCCAATTCGTGAGGAATAGCAAAAGGCCCTTACCATTTTCCTTGTTCCCTGCGACGATAGAATAGCAGTAGAAACGTGGAAACCTTTCCAAGGAGGGCCCTACAATGTCAATGCTTCACTCGAAAGCCGTTCTTGGCCCTCCGACATTGCAGAATCATCTGGTCATGGCGCCAATGACGCGCAGCCGTGCGACCGACAATATCCCCACCGCGCTCATGGTGGAATACTATGGGGCCATGGCGGGACTCATCATTACCGAGGGCGGATTACACCTACCTGGCGCAACGGCTCAACACCCTGGGGCTGCTGTATATCCACCACGTGGATCACTCGCCCGTGGGTGCGCCGCCGGCGCCCGATTCCATAAAAGCGGCATTTCGCAAACTGTTCAAGCGTGCGTTGATTCTTTCCCGGGAAAGCTGGTGGTGAATTGCGGATGGAAGTTCCGCTCAACCAAAGCCGTAGCGGGCGGGTTGAGACCGAGTCTTGCGGGCGTCGCGGTAACGCGAGGTCCGAAGCGTAGACAGGAGTCGTGCGGGGTGCGGAAAGTCCGCTTCGAAAGAATCAGCCGCGATGCCTGTTGGGGTTCCCTTGAAACAACTTGAACAGGAGGACACACCATGCCTGGCGAGTATTCCCGCATTGCGATTGTTACCGGCGCCACGTCCGGAATCGGCGAGGCCACCGCGAGAAAATTCGCAGCCGCCGGCTTCGGCGTGGTTGGAAACGGGCGCAACGCCGCGAAACTGGCTTCCATGGAAGAGGAGATCGGCTTCGCATTCCGTGGTGTCGCGGGGGATGCCTCTGATCACGCCGTCCTGGAGCGGCTCTTTGAAGCGGGGCAGGAGCGTTTCGGCAAACCGGCGGACATTGTCGTGGCGAACGCGGGGAGAGGCCTGGGGGGGTCGGTCAAGGACGCCGACCTGTCGGAATTCGACGACCTGCTCAAGATCAACGTTACCGGCACCCTCGCCTTGCTGCAAAAAGCCGCGCGGAGGATGGTGGACGGGCGGCAAAGCGCCTACCCGAAGACGGCGGCGGACATCGTGATCGTCGGGTCGGTGGTGGGGCGGAACATATCGCCGTTCAGTGCGGTGTATGGCGCCACCAAATTCGCCGTGCATGCCCTGGCCGAAGGGTTGCGACGGGAGTTGGGGCCGAAAGGAGTCCGCGTTTCGCTGGTCGAGCCCGGGATCGTGCTCAGCGGGTTTCAGGCGGTGGCAAGGTACGGCGACGAGATGCTGCAAAGCTTTCATGACAGATTCGGCCCGTTGTTGCTGGGGGATGACGTGGCAAGCGCGATCCACTACGTTGTCACCCGGCCGCCTCATGTTCATATCAGCGACATCGTCGTCCGCCCCACACGGCAGGATTACCCATGACACCCACCCTGGAGGTCAAATTCATCACATCCCGGGTCTGACGGATAGGCCGTCATGGAATAAAAGGGGATTTCGCTTCGACCGTAGCCCCTTTCCTTCGGTGGGAAAATTTTTTCCTCACTGGTGCAGAAAACGATCCGTCATGTGGGAAAAATTTGCCACAGGTTCCGACATCGGTTAGAGATTTAAAGGCAACTATTTAAAATGCCAAGGTTTTTGCGCCCGCTCTTTTGGCATTCCCTTTGCAGCCTTCCAAGACATGAATTTTTACCCCATATATCGGCTTTGCCAATCCAACGGATCGTTCTCGCGGATCGGTTCCCTGTTGGAAACGGGCCAACAGTGGACCCTCCGGATCACTCCGCAACTTTTGAAACAGGCGGTGGTGCTTTTCGAGCAGGAACCTGGGGATAGGATCCTTCTCGGTCCCCGGAGCGTATCGATTCGGAGAGAGGGCTCTCCGTAGGAGAGGAGACAAGATGACGACCTTCAACGTATACAGTGTCGACAAGGTCCGTAAGAGGAAGGTGCAGGTGGGAACCGTCGTGGAGCGCAGGAGAACGGATCGTGGAAACAACATCGCCGGATTGTTGAAAATCGCCGCAAACCGGTTTAAGCTGTCGCCGGAAGAGAAGATCCATATCAATTTCGGGGGTATCCTCATCGAGTTCTGATGCAAGAGTTTCATGTCGTATGGGGAGGATGCGCGTGAAGAACTATACGGTTTATCGTTTCGATTACAACCGCCAGGTGAGGGAGCTGGTCGGGGAACTGATGGAACGTCGGAGAAAGGAGCGGCGGAATAACAACGAGGATCTCTTGAGGCTGGCGCAAAGATTATATTCGACGTCGTCGCTGGATTCGCACATCCTTATCAACCCCGAATGATGGCGGGGTTCCGCACGTTCGGCCTCCAGTGCCATAAATTCCTGTATCTTGTCCGGCTGCCGGAAAAACTGCGGTCCATGGGCGCATAGGATATTCTTCGTGGGGCGACCTGGAGGGAACCGATGAATCACGGGGGGATGGTCGACCGGACCATCCGACCGTACATCCTGGTTCTGACCCTGATCTTCGCCGCCTCTTTCCTGGCCGGGACGATCGCCCCCTCGTCGATCCGGCGGCAAATGGCCGAGATGTTCCAAGCGGTTGTGGGCAACTATCGAGGGCTTGCCGGGGGGACGCTCTTCTTCAATATCCTCGTCTCCAACGTGATGGCGTCGATCTTCGTGCTCGTCTCCGGCGTGATCGTGGGGATCATCCCGACCTTCGCCATCGGCTCCAATGGATTCGGCCTGGGTCTGCTGTATCGACAGGCGGCGGAGGTGTCCGGTTACTCGAAGGCGGCGCTGAAGATTCTGCCGTATGGGGTATTCGAGATACCGGCGCTTCTGATCGCGGCCTCCTACGGCCTGTGGCTTGGCGTGTTGGTCGTCCGGAGGATGCGGGGGAAGGAATCCACCTCCCTCGGATCCAACATGGGGCATGCCTTCCGGCGGTACTTCGCCGTCGTGTTCCCTCTCCTCGTCGTCGCGGCGGCGATCGAGACGGCCCTCATCCTCCGGCTGCCGTAGGCGGCGGGGTTTCGACCGACCGTCGTTTCGGCCCGAGGTGCGCCGTTACTTGCGCCCCCACTGGCCGTCGTCCGCCTGGACCGCCCAGCCGGCCTGGGCCTTCTCCCGCCACTGTTTCGCGAAGATCCCGCGGATCTGCGGCACCTGTCCCGGGTTGAGATTGAGCGCCTTCGCGACCTCTTCGTAGAGTTGCCGGCGCGCGGCGTTGTCGGCGCCGACGAGTTTCTTCAGGGACGAAACCTGGGGCAACCCGAGGCCGCTCGTGTCGCGGACCTCCAGGAACCCGTCCCGGGTGATCCCCACCTGGCCTTGCCGGTAGAAGGGGAGCAACTCCTGGTGCCGCCGGCCGATCTGTTCCTTCAGCCCGCGAATCGCCGCGTTGCTCACGGTCGTCGCCTCATCGGCGAAGGCCGGCGCGGGTCCGGGGAGGGCGAGGCGGACGATGCCGCGGAACGCGTTCCACTCGTTCGACGACCTGGGCTTCTCCGCAGGCTCCTGCCTGGGGGGTTCCATCTTCTCCTGGTAGATCTCGTCCACGATCTTCTCCGCCGTCTTCTCGACCTTGGCCGCGGGGAAGTAGATGTTTACCGTCACGCACCCTGCGACGATCGCGAGGGCCGCCAGGACGGAAATGGGAAAACGATGCGCGGTTCGTTTCATGTCATCCCCCTTTTTGTGGCCGGATGGGCGCCTGTCCCTCAATCGACGCGTCCGCTCGTCGCACGCTTCGCCCGCTCCAGCATGTCCGAAAAGCCGATGCGGTTGTCAGGATTCCGGTTGATCACGTTGATCCCGGTGAAAAAGCTCCTCTTCACAAGATACTCTACACCGTCTTCGTGGATCAGCCCCCGAACGGTGAAGACGTCGTTCTTCAGACCGCATTCGAATCCTATCTTCGCATAAGGGAATTCACGGAAAAAGGTCGTCAACAGGGAAACCCCGAGACCGCTCAACGCGGACCCCGTGCTCACCATGGAGATGGAGTTCACCGCCTTGAGGCTCACCGATTGGCTCACCCCTTTCGTCGGCACCGACTCCATTTTCAGATGAAACGCCACCGGCTGGCCGTAGGCGACCCGCAATCCCGCCATCGACCCGGAGAGACGCCCCGTGATGCGGCCGACGCCGAGGGCGGCGGAAAACCGTTCGAGGTCGATCCGGTCAACGTTTACGTCGGCGCCGATCTCCCGCCCCGCGCGGAAGGGCCGGTCCACCGTCACGCGGTGTATGTCCAACCGGCCGTCGAACAGGTCGCCGGTCAAGCTTCCGGAGGCGGTCATCCGTTCCCGGCCGATGATCACGGGGTCCAGGATGCCCCCGAGGCGCCCCTCGAGCATCGGATCTTCTCCCGCGATCCGCGAAAGGTCCAGCCCGTCCAGTTCCGCCGCCATCCGGAGGCGGAAGTCCGGCGAAAGCGGTTCGTCCACCTGGATCCGCCGAAGGGTGAGCTTCGCTCCGTACAGCGAGACATCGATCGCGCCCCCGAGGTGGAGGCTGTTGGGGACAAGGATCGCCGGGACCTCCAGGGGCCCGAGTTCCTGCCCGGAGAGGCGAATCTTATCCAGGCGCAAACGGCCCCACTTCGCCGCATCGGCGGGGGCGGGGTGCGCCGGGTTCACGGCGCCGAAGGCGTAGGAGATCGGGAGGTCGATGCCGAGGCCGGAGAGAAGCGGAGGCGCCGCCCCCCGGTGCAGAGCGCCCGAGCGCACCCGGAGTCTACCGGCCAGGTCGGCCGCTTTTCCGGAACCGGAGAACGAAAGGTCGACCTCGGCGGCGCCTTCCATCTCCAGCCCGGCGAGATCGGGTTGGGACGCCGCCAGCGGATCCCTCAGGAAGGTGCGGAAAACCGGTCCGAGGCGGGCGTCGCGCAGAGCGAGTCGCCCCTGATGGCGCCATCTTTCCTCCTCGTGGCGCGCTTTCCCCTCGATCCGCAGGCGGCCGAACCGACGCAGGCCGCCTTCGAGCAGGAGCCCCTCGTACTTCCCGGGGCCCGCCTGCATTCCAGCGATGCGAAGGTCCAGCGGATCGTCCGCGAGGTCCAGGTAGACCGTCCCCCAGAGGGCTTCTCCCCGGCGCACGGCAAGGTCGACGTTCACCCTGGGGCGCGGGATCAGGTGCGCGTCGAGGTCGACCGTGCCGGTCAGCTGTTGCCCCATCGTGTCGCCATCGGGAGAGCGGAAGCCGATCCGCCCGAACGTGGCCTTGACCGTCACCCGGCGACCGTTCTCCAAAGGGTCCAGCCGGGCGGCGACGTCGATGGCGCCCGTGGGCGACCACCCCTTCCAGTCGTGGCCGCCGAGCGCCCCTGCGAGGGACGCGAGGTTGTCCGCGGGA
>Ga0100379_10002467_pt1 | contig 17523 bp, 24 predicted proteins | sample CryGeymeta201503_FD_80418 | JGI IMG/M metagenome (GOLD analysis project Ga0100379, IMG submission 80418) | Groundwater microbial communities from Crystal Geyser aquifers in Utah, USA - Crystal Geyser metaG 2015-03 | ecosystem: Environmental > Aquatic > Deep subsurface > Groundwater | place...
ATACTTAATTCATAATAAACTATACTAAAACTATACTAAATTTATTAAGTTGTTAGTTCGACAAATCAAATTTAACAAAATTAAAAATAAAATCATTTGACTTAAGAAAATTAGATAATATTTGTGATTCATATTCTGGACTAGTATATGATGATAATGATACATTAACTAAACAAAGTGTAGCTATGTGTAAAATGGAAAACGGTGTGAAATTCCTTAAATTTAATAAATATGTAAAAATATTTGAGTGTTTTGATTTAGACAAACCTAAGGCCGAGAATGTTATACCAAGAAGAATAGTAATTTTAATTATATAATTTATTATTTAATTTAGATATATAAAAATCAAAAGAAGAAAAAAGAAAGAGGAAAGAAATCGAGTAATTAATTTTATATGAGAATTGAATTTAAAATAAAATATTAAAAGAATAAAATTACATAAGTAATGGATAGATAGATACATAATATCTATAAATAATTATCATAAATGTGAATACAATTAATTTGTTTTATAATATTTTATAATTTGTATATTGTTTATTTTAAATTAGTTATATAATTTTATAATTATTAAATAGAAATAAACAATATAATACCTAACATAATATTCTTAGATGCAATACAATATTATTATAAATACTACTAAATAGTAAATACATAAGAATATAATAAAATAAATTAATCACCATCAAAAATACCGTAAATATTATAACTCTGTAAAACAATATTTATATACACATATAATTATAAATAAAATTTAATTAAAATTAAATAAATTAATGTCAACGATGAGAAATGTCAATGACGTGAATGGACATGAAAATTATTCTCCTGATGGCAAACCAATTGGTAAAACACAGCGTTCAGAGAATCATAGAAATAATATTAATAATGGTGAATTAGGTAATACTATCATAACTTTATCTAAAACTTTCATAACTTTATATTTATTTATATTAGAAATAAGCATTGATCAAGAGCCTGAAAATTTGAAATCCTTACTGAAACATGATGATCAAAATTCTGATAAGTTCCTGCTTGCTAAATATGATTATCCAGAACAAGACTTTATAAATGATGACCCTATGTTTAAAACTAAAGATGGCTTTTATAAAACAGGATTCGACTGTAATGAAGTAAAATTTTCAATAACTTTAATAGGAAGATGAATATAAGAATCTTATTAATGTTCGTGGAAAAAATAAGAATCAAAGAAATTCAATTGATGTAAACTTTAATGATAGTGGGTATGATAATAGATACTTATACGATTACAAAGGAAAAATGGTGTCTAGCTCTTACATAATACACAATGAAAATCTTCTCGATTTAAAAGACTCAGAAAAAGCAATATTTTTGCAGTCAAAAAAAGACGTAATAAAAGCTGAGTAATTAAATATTAATGCAAATATATTTTATATTAATTTCTAATCTAATTTAGTTACGATGAATTAGCGAACGACCTAAAACGTATTAAAGAAGAAGATGATTTCAGAATAATGTATAGAGAACTCAACGAGGACGAACGAAAAATAAAAGACAAAGAGGAAGCTGACAAAAGACAAGAAGAAATTAACCAAAAAGAAAAAACAGCTGCTTTAGACTCCCAAAGACCTGAAATCAAAAAAAAGAAAAAAATGATTGATATTTTTATGGGTGACAATATCTCAGTAAGAATGCCAAAGTTTATGAAAGAAGACTTCTTTGAAAAGAAATGCAAGGAAATTTTAACTTTCGATGAGAGTTCAATTGAGAAAAGAGTATACAATTTCTGGGATCCTTTTCCTTGTTTAAAGTTACGAAAAATCTACAACACTTATACTACTTACTTTTCTGATTTTTGTAAAGCAATGGTCTCAACAACCTACTGGGATACAGGCAGTCTTATAGTAATTGTTGTAAATTCTATATTGATTTTAATTTCTGATCCAAATGATCCTGAATCACCAAATCAAGTAACAGATCAATATTTCCTTTTCATTTATACTGCTGAGATGTGCTTGAAAATATTTGCTTATGGTTTAATATTCGTTGAAGGATCTTACCTGAGAGATTTTTGGAATGTTATGGACTTTGTAATTATAGATCTTGGATTGATTACTTATGCATTAGGTAAGTTATTATATTTAAATAAATACTAATTTATTAATTTACTAAATTTTTAGATGCTTCAAATTCGGCTACAGGTGGTGTTGATATCTCAGCTTTAAGAGCATTCAGAATATTGAGACCATTACGTACTGTAAAGAAAATACCTGGTTTGAAGTCTATTATGACAACTTTAGTAGAGTCTATGGGAGCTATTGGAGATACTGTTATAGTAGTGTTTTTTGTATTGCTAATATTTGCTATCGCTGGAGTACAGGTAAATATTTCTTATTAATTCTTAATATTCTTAGATGTGGACTGGGCTAATGCAAAAAAGGTGCGTAAATCTTGAAATAGGATATGCTTATGCATACACGAATTATACTTCAATGTGCACAAAATCATCTGACTGTAGCAGTATTTATAGTCTTAATCCTGTAAACCCTGGTTCTAACTTTGTATGTGCTAAAACAGATATAAATCCTTTTTACGGTGTTGCCTCCTTTGATGACTTTTTTCACTCTATGACAGTCGTTTTTATTATTATTACTATGGAAGGATGGACTGACTACTTTACTTTTGTATCAAAGACCTTTACTGATGATATTGGTATAAATATTGTTATTATATTCTTGTTTTTTCATCTTTTTATATTTATGGGAGGATATTACTTAATGAATCTTTTCTTAGCTGTCGTATGGTCAAAATTCTCAGAAATTGAACGTTTGAACAGGAAAACTAACACTGCTACTAAAGGAAGCTTAGCTGACAAAATATTAACATACAGTGAAGAAACTAATAAAACTAAAGAAGAAGAGGCTGAAAATAAATTGAGTGAAGAACAAAAGATTGATCTTCTTAGAGAAAAGTTTGTCTTTATAGAAAAAGATCCATCGAAGATTCCAATTTCTTACAAAACAATTAATGATATATTCTTAATGGAATCTCTTACACCAAAAGAAAGTTATTTCTTAAAGAAAAGAATAGAAGTTGAGGCAATCAGAGCAGACGAACATTTTAATCGCGAGGAAAAACTAGTAAGAGATAGGGTACATAACACTGCAAGGTATTCTTTAGCAGCCTCAGTTAAGGGAATTGATCGAGGTGCCACCATTCTCAGTGCGTCAACAGTTAAGCCAAATGATTCATCGAAGAGTTTAGGAAATATAATCAACACTGATCCAAGTAGCTTAACTAAGAAAAATACATTTGCAGAAAAGGATAATAGTACAATAAACAAAAACTTTATTAAAACCATTCCAAGAATATTAATAATTCAATCATGCCTTGATGAAACTATAAAGAAAACATGGATAGAATGGGGAGAGCGTGTTAAAAAAGAAGATGACCCGAATGAAGAAAGCAGTAAAACATCAAAATGTGATGACCTAAATGAAAAACCGATACTTGATGCAGATAAAGCAATTGAAGACTCAAAGGCATCATTTAGCGTTAATAGTTCAAGAATGAGTGACCAGACTGAGAACTTAGAGCCTAAAAACAACGATGATAAATATAAAAATGAATTTAAAAAAATATTAGCAAACATAAATAATAAAGGAAAAGAGCTGAACTATTTAGAAGATTATAAGTAAGTTTACATTAAAATATTAAAATAATATATTATTATATTAATGAACTTTATCTAATTACTTTCTTATAGGAACAATCAAGAAGACAAAAAACTCGACGATTCAGAACAACTTACTATAAGCGAGCTAAGTAGCTCACGAAACATAAGTCAATTTGAAGCAGAGGGAAAATTAGTACTTAATAACAATCAAATTTCAACTCCTACTGTCAATCCAAGTAGTCCTAATTCTAAATTAAAGAGTTTTCGTCCTACAGTTATTACTGCATTTGATCCTAAAAAAGATATGGCAAGTAGAATAAAAATAGATTTACCTTATCATAATCCTATTAATATCATTAAGAATTTTAATAAAAATGAACTATATCCACATAATGAGTTTAAAAGTTCAGGATTCCAAAAAAAGTATGAAAATCAAACAAGTGAAAATTTCATTAAAGAAACTATAGAAGATCAATTTAATAGAGAATCAAAATCTCCTAAAGGTAAAAAGAAGAATGCGTTTGCTACTGAATTTACTAATTTGAAATATGGAATAGATAAAACTAAGGATAAAGAAGAAGGAAATAAAAAAGCAAGACTATACGACGACTTGGAAATTTCAGATTGCCAATCAGAAAATCTTAATATAAGTGAATCAATTAATTCATCATTTAATATGAGTATTTCTAATGAATATAAGATTGAAGATAAGAAGGAGTTTGATTTTGAAGATAATGTTAATAAGAAATATGTGAATGAGCATCCAAATTCAAAGTAAATATCTTAAACAAATAAAATACATAACTAATATAACTAATATAATATTTTAGATATAAAAATCAATCAATTGCCTACAAAACCAAAATCGAAAAGAAAAATTCTTTAAAACCTGAATATAATAAGTACAACAAGGAGAACACCGATAATTCTCAAGAAGATAAAAAACATAAAAGAGCTAAAATAGTAAGAGGAGTAACTAAAACACAATATCAACTTGACTTGCAAAAGGACCCAGGGTTAGCTAATGCCGAGCCAAAAAATGAAGTCCAAGTTGGAGGACCCAGATCAAGATCAGTTGAAAATAGATTTAAAATTACATGGACAGTTGATAAAAACAATAGTGTTCATTTTGATCAGCAAATAAAGACAATTACAAATGAGAGAAAAAGAAGGGAATTAAGGGCTAAAAGTAATTTAGTTAATTGGTTTAATTATATTTTTGTTATTTAGGAATTTTGTTGCCTTTCAATTTACAAAGTTACAGAAACTACATGCAACTTGCAAATAATCTATACAGTAAAGATTTTTATGTCGAAGATGATTTTCCAATCGATGATAAGGAAAACCCTGTAAAGTCTGAGGTTTTAGAGTAAGTTAATTATTTATCATAATTTATTTTTTATCATAATTAGAAAAAAACCAAAAGAAGAAGAGGAAGAACCATTAGAAGAGCTTCTTATTAAACCGGCTCTAAAGGTCTTTAACGAAGAGGCTGTGCTAGTAGATCTAGAATATGTAATGGACAAAAAATTCGAACTTGAAGAGGAAGATTACATAAAAGATATGCAATTCTTGACACATTTAACCAGAAAGATTTATGATATCTATCCATTGAAACAACGACAGTTTGGAATGGTTGCTGAAAGAAGAAAAATCGATTATGACGGTATTGCTGTTAAAAGTGATATGATGTGGTGTAATGAAAGACCTAAACCATTTAGAAAACTTAACGATGAATTATATAAAAATTATTCTAAATCAACATATTCAAATGAAAATGATATATTTAATCAAAGACAAGAGGAAAATAAAATTAGAAAAGAATGGATAAATTTTATAGAAAAGAAAAATAATGGATTATCTCTATCAGATTTTCAAGAAATATTTTTAAGCGAGGATAAATTAGTAGATGCATATAATCGTTGGTTAATACTAGAAGATCTTAGGAAAAAAGAAGAAGAACGCCATAAAAAATCAAGTAAAAGAAAGAATACTGAAAAACAATATGAAGAAGAAAAGAATAAGAAAAAGAAGAAGAATCTAAAAAGGCCAAAGAAAACTACAGAAATTATTGATACACGAGGACATATAGGCAAAATAATAAATTATGATCAAATCATGAATATTAAGCAATGCTGTGAGTGGTCTGGGCCAAATGTGCTTATAGAACTTCATGAAATGGAAAGAATGAAATTCAATAACAACCTAATAGAAAAAATTCAAACTATTGATATAATAATATGGAGACAAAAGTATTATTCTCATATAATTTATTAAATAATATTTAAATAGTTTCTATGGAATAATACAAAGAATTCGTTGGGCATTATATTCATTTAGTATTGATAAGTATTTCGATATGTTAATTATGTTTGTTGTTATATTAAATGTTGTAATTATGGCCTTAGACGGAGATTTGCTAGATCCAGCCACAAAATTAGAGATATATAAGATGAATTTCTTCTTTAATGCAATTTTTATTTTAGAATTTACAGTTAAAATATTCGGTCTTGGTCCTATAAGTATAATATTACTAAATCTATAAATCTAATATCTAAATTAATTAGTTTACTACTCTGATGTCTTTAGTTACTTAGATACTATGATTGTTGCCTTCGGTATTATGGAGATGGCTTTAGGAGGAGACGGTTCAGACGTAAACAATTTAGTCAACACAGGAGGAATAGACACAAAGAAGTTCGGTATTTTAAAGATTTTCAGAATTTTCAGAGTATTCAGAATAGCAAAAGTACTAAGAAAAGTTAAGGCAATGAGAAATATTATCAACGGTATTAACAAATCAATAAGCAATATTATGTATACAATTGGACTTCTCTTATTATTTATTATAATTTTCTTACTTTTGGGGATGTCTTTGCTGAAAGTTATTCCTGATTTTGGTCAGTTTTTAAATACATTCTATATTGTATTTCAAGCTTTAACTGTTGAGAACTATAACGGAACAATTTATTATATGTATCCGTAAGTTATTTGTTTAATTTTTTAGATATAATTCGGCAATTATCGTTTATTTAATAGCTTGGATTTTCGTTGGAAACTTTATTCTATTTAATCTTTTCTTATCAATTCTGTTAGATTCATTTAATTCTGGAGTAATATAATTTAAAATAATTGAAACTAATATATTTTATATTTTATACTTATTAATAATTATTATTTAGGGCGATGATGATGAGGAAGATGAAGATAATAAACATGATAAAAGATTCCCAGAGTACTTTAAAAAGTTATTAGCTGGTCGCAAAAAGAGTAAGCAAATTATAATATAATTTTTTATTTACATATGATCTAATTTATAATAATAACATAAATATATACTAAAATTATTAGGATCATACCGCAAACTTAAAGAGGAAGAAGAAATCGAAGCAGAAAAAAACAAAAACAAAATGGAATTAGAACAACTTAATATGAAAGACGAAGGAGAAGATGATGCAGAAGAATTAGATATTAAAGACGAAGCCGAAGCTGAAGAAGCAGAAAGAGAGCTTGAAGAAAAGGAAAAAGAAAAGGAACTAGAAAGAGGTGATGACGAAATTGAAGAAGAAGTAAAAGTAGTTGATATTGATAAGTGGAAGGAAATCAATAAAAAGTTTAAGAAAAACGAATGTGAATACTCACTGTTTATTTTAAGTCAAACAAATCCTATAAGAATTGCATGTGTTACTATAGTACATAGTAAAAAGTTTGATAACTTTATTTTAATGCTGATTGTTTTGTCAACACTAAGACTTATTTTAGATACATTTTTTGAAACAAGTCCAATAACTACTATCCTTTTTGATTCTTGCGATGTGTTCTTTAACTTTTTCTTTTATTTAGAATTTGTTCTTAAGGTTTTAGGAGAAGGCTTTATATGGCAGGACGGAACTTACTTAACAGATAACTGGAATAAACTAGATTTCTTGATTGTTGTTGTATCAATGGTTGATATGCAGTCAATAGTTAACGATTTCAGTGGAGCTAATTCAACAGGAGGTATTTCATTTTTCAGAGTACTAAGACTGTTAAGAACTCTAAGACCACTCAGATTTATCTCTCATAACGTCCAATTAAAACTGATCGTGAAATCTCTTATGGATTCAGTAGAACCTATATTAAACGTACTTGCCATTGTATTCATAGTATTTCTTATGTTTGGAATTATGGGAATGACACTGTTCTACTCAGGTTATCATACTTGCTATCAAATGAGTGATATTTATGGTTATTATATGGCTTTTCCAAACTTTGCGGATCTGCTAAAGGCAGAGAATATAACAGGAACGAATGAAACTGAAAATTCATTATTTGTAAGCTATTTAATTTAACATATTAAAATAGTGTCAATCTATTAATGGAAAAATGGATATGCTACCAGATTTTACTTTTAACAATATTGGAGATTCAATTTTAACATGTTTTGTTCTTAGTAATATGGAAGGATGGACTGATATTCAAAATCAATATGTAATTCATTGTTTAATTCTAAATTAATTATTTACAATATCATTAAATTTTATTGAATTTTAATTATAATAATCTTTTAGAGAGCATATAATGACGCATATGGACTATTTTATGTATTTTTCCTTCTAATCGTATCGTATTTCTTCTTCAATCTTTTTGTTGGTGTTATGTTTTCCTGCTTCCATGATGCTTATACTAAAGAAAAAAGTAAAGGACTTCAAGAAAATAAAACAGCAGAAAAATGGTGGGACTACCTCAGCTTAGTTGAAACATCAACACCTGATTGGGCTGATTTCTTAGTTCCTGACGAGAAAACAGAAAAGTTTAGAAGAGTCTTATATGATGTGACAACTAGTAACTTTGTCGATACGTTTATTATGATAATTATTCTATTGAATTTGCTTACCATGGCAATAAACTATGAAACATCAAGTGATTTATTTAACTCAATTCTCGAAAAAATAAATTTAATATTTACAAGTATATTCATATTAGAGTGCATAGCAAAGATAATTGGCTTAGGTCCTGTAAGGTATTTCCAAAATGCTTGGAATCAATTCGATTCTTTTGTTGTTTTTGCAAGTATAGTTGATCTATCTGTTTCTAATGCTGGTGCAGCAAATGCTGATTTTTTAAAATCATTCCAGATTATCAGAGTACTTAGAGTACTTAGAGTTACAAGGTAAGCTCATTAACTAATTTAATAAATATAAACTAATGCAACAATTAACGTATAAACTAATTTAATCTTTATAGAATTCTGAGATTAGTTAGATCATTAAAAGGATTAGAGAAGCTTATTCAAACTTTAAGATTCTCTATGGGAGCTCTTGGTAATATATTAATTCTTATGATTCTTATGTTCTTCATATTCTCAATTATGGGCTGTTATCTATTCGCAGATATTAGATTTACAGAATATAGAAATAGATTTGCTGTTGTAAATGAATATTATAACTTTGATAACTTCTACTATGCATTCCTATTAGTTTTTAGAGCAACTAGTGGTGAAACATGGCCTATTATGATGAAGGAATTCGCAAATGTTGATTTGAATGTTATAGGACCTCATGTTTCAATTGCCTATTTTATCGGTATGATTTTTATGTGCGCAGTTATTATGTTGAATCTATTTATTCTCGTTGTACTACAACAGTATGATGAGTTCCATCAAAAGGAAGAAAATCCATTAGAGCGTTTTGGTGAAATGTTGGATTTATTTAAAAAATCATGGAATAATAAAGACTTTTCAACAGAAGATGATAAAGGAGAACGAATGCCAATGATAAAAATATCAGAATTCTTAATGAAATTAGAAGGAGACCTTGCCTTAGAATTCAAAGATCAACCAAAAGAATTAAAAGATGAGCCTACACCTATTAGAGAAAAAGCCACAAAAGAAAGACTTAAGAGAGAAATTACAGATTTAAAATTCATGACGTAAGCTATATATATTTATATAATAATATGTATAGTGATCCAGAAGGTTATATCTACTTCCAAGATGTCTTATTTAGACTACTAAGAAAAAAATTCGGATACGGAATCAATATTAAATTTCAAGAATATGCTCTAAGAGATAAATTCAATATTATTAAAAAAGAGGAAGATCATCTAATTAAACTTATTAATGAAAAAATCAAAATTTATTATAACAAAAAGCATTCTTTGGAAGGAAATAATGACAAGGCATTTGGCTATTTCAACCCTTTAACTTCTCACTTATATTATAAGATCTCAACTAGATATTTAAAACTATTCGTCTGTATTTATAATATTTTTAATTATTAGTTATGTATAAGGAGGAAATTAAAGTATACAATGAAAACCAAAATAATGATCTATATAGAGAAAGTGAAAGATCAGTTAAAAATACTTTAAAAGCATCAATTGTGAATGTTGCAAGAAAAATCTCAGGAAAAAGTAACAAAAACCTAACTAGTAATAAGAAGATGGCTTCAGTGAATAATTTTGATGAAGCGTTAAATAAGTTGAAATAGATTGATTAATTATGAAAGAAGTATGGAGTATGTGTAATGACATAGATAAGTAATAAAATAAATTATTCTAATTTCTTAAATTTATAATAATTATATATATTATATAATTTATTCTTTAGTAGGTATAATATTTTATATTTTAGTATAACATTACTTAATAATATATTTCAATTTAATTTAATTAAATTCAATTATATTTAATTTAATTAATTTAATAATAATAATTACTATATAATTACCGCCAATAATGAAAGACGAAATATTCAAACTTAAAGCTAATTACGACATTTCCCAAAGCAATATTGTGACTAAAGAAGTTGTAGAAAAAGTTAAGACAAAAGTTTATAAGGAGATTCCACGAGATGATAATAATCTTTGGCTTGATAAATATAAAGCAACGAAATTTCACCAACTACTAACTGATGAAAAGTTAAACAGAGATTTATTAACTTGGTTAAAAAGCTGGGACGAAATAGTATTTGGTATTAAGAAAAAGCCTGCAGCAAAACCGTTTATAGTTAATGCTACTAATTTAACAAATAATACTAAATCGGCTAATAATTTTGGAAATACTAATTTTAATCAATTTAATAATTTTAAAAAAGAAGATGAAGAAATATCATGTGAGAGAAATAGAGTAATTATTTTTAATTATTTTAATACTTTATTATTTATCTGCTTTTTATATATGTTTTATTTTAATTAAAATTAGATTATATTATTGGCTGGTCCTCCTGGAATTGGAAAGACTACATTAACAAAGGTTTTAGCAAATCATTGTGGCTATGATAGTTTAGTTGTAATTAATTATATGACATATATAATATAGTATATATTTTTATAATAATAATCACTAACATTCGTTACTATTCCATATCATTGATATCATTACTTACATTAATTTATTTTTAGGTAAACGCAAGCGACGAGCGCACATCCGAAAAACTATTACAACGTATTTATGACGCAACTCAGCTGCACAATCTTAACTTTTCTAAAAGCGCCAGTAAGAAACCCACTTGCTTAATTCTTGACGAGATCGATGGAATTATGGATGGAGAACAAGGCATAAATATAATAAAAAATATACTAAATTATGTTAACTATGGAAAAATTAATCCAGGCAATAAAGGAAGCTTTGTTACAAAAGTAAAAAATACTAAAAAAAAGGATAATGAATATAATGGGTATAATAAAGAAAATAAAGAAAACAAAGATAATTCAGATGAAGAGTATGAACCTGTTGATAATAGTAGTATTAATGAAGCTAAAGAAAAGAAGGCTAGTAAATTTATATTAAGAAGGCCTATTATTTGTATTTGTAATGATTTATATGCGAAACCATTAAAACAATTGAGAAAAGAGGCTTTGTTGTTTAATATTAAAAAAGCAAATCCAAATAAATTACTTGCAAGACTACAAGAAATATGCCAGATTGAAAATTTATCAATTGACTCAATGATCCTTAAAAATTTGTGTTCAAAATCTAATTTCGATATTAGAAATTGCATAAATATTCTACAATTTATTTCTTACAATAAATTAAATGCTAACTTAATTAACTCAATATCAAGTGATAAACTAAGTGTACTAGGAAAAAAAGATATGAATGAAAATTTATTTGAATTATGGGGAAAGTTATTCTCATCTAATAATGATGGTTTAAAATCATATAAAGATGTTGTCAATTTATATTTTGGGTACGGAGAATCTAAGATAATTAACGATGGGATATATGCGAATTATACAAAAATATTGAATAAAGAAAAAGACTTTAGTTCAAGATCAAAGCTATTAGTAATAATATTAATAATTATTCTCTAGGAATATTTAAGTTACGATGATGTATTAAGTAAAAAGATGTTTAAGAATTCTAGCTATGAAGCTTCCTATTACCAATCCGTATAAAATATTAAATTAATATTATAACCTTTATGATAATTATTCATAATTCTATTCTAAATATTAAATCTATTATAGATTCCAGGAGCCTATTGCAAGAAAAAATATTCAACCCATGAGAAGATAAGCTTAGAGTTTCCAATGTTTCTTATTGATCTTCATAAAAATAGGGTAATTACTTTAATATTAATGTTATTAATATATAATGTTTACTCCTTATAGAAAAGTAATTTGAAAATTATTGCTGCGTTAAAGGATAGTTTTGATGAAGAACATTTTGCAGTCGGTTTAAGCAAAACTGCAATTGTTAACGACACTTTGTCATTTGTTTATCAGTTTATTCAGCCAAATATAAGAGAGGTAATTAACATATTATATTGCTTATAATAGTAATAAGTATAAGCTATTAAAGATATTAAAATCTAAATGTTTATTTATTTATTTTTTTAAAAGGTTAATCCAGAAATTATGAATAAGTCAGAACAAAAGATTTTGTCTTCAGCAGTTTGTACAATGATTAACTTCGGAATTAAATTTCTTGAAAATAATGATGACGAATCTGTCTACGAACCAGATATAAAAAAGCTCTTAGATTTCAATGTAAATTAATTAATAAATAAACAAAAATATAATCTATTATTATACAATACTTATGCAATCAATAACTAATATTTAAAATTTCTTAATTTTCTTTAGTATGTAGAAAACAGATTTAGACTTACCGAAAAACAAAGATACATAATAAAATCTCAATATATGCTTCTCCAGAATCTAAAAGAAAGTCGCAAAATAATGAAAGGAATAGATAAACTAAGTGTAAACGGGAAAGACGAAAAAGATACTAAGGATAAAACACACGATGAAATGGTTAAAATACCATTTGGACAAAAAAGAAAGCACGAAGATGTCAATAACTCTGAATATAGATTTATATATAAATTCAATGAAGGAGTAACGAATAGTGTAAGAAAGACATTGAATATCAACTATTTTTGGAAGTAAAGTGATTGTTAATTGTGTTAATATGAGTTGCTAATTAATATTAAATTGATTAAATTGTTATAATTGGTTTAATTTTATATTTAAGGTTATTAAAGGTTTGATTATTGTCAATGTTTAATTTAATTAATTTTAACTTATTAATCATTATTAATCATAATTAATTAGTAAATGAAAAATCCATTGTATAAAATTTCTTAAATTAACTTAAAATATAGAGAAGACTTTGACTACGACGATGATGAAATTTCTCCTGCAGCTAGACCGCCAAAAAATAGTAACATTATATAAATTTTAGCATAAATATTTCTAATAAATTATATTATTATTTAAGTACTCTCTTGGAATAATACTCAAATCGGAACAAATATTTTAATAGTTGATGATAGAAAAACAGCTGTTTTTTCAAACGGCGGCTTTAGATGGGCTAGATCTAACGAAGAATATTTAACAGGAAGACAATCATTTAATTTGGTTTTTGAAAAAAGAGACGAGAAATCTAATCCTCAGTGGGTTAGTTATGGTGTTTGCTGGGATCCAAATATGAATTTTAATAGTGGAACATATTATTTTCCTAATTGTCATATGTATTGCAATTATTACCCGACAATTACACACGGTTATAACCAACAATGTAATAATCCTTATAAATGTTCATTAAATGATATTCTCGGGGTAACATTAGATTTCGAGAATAAGGAAATTGAATTTTCTATTAATTATAAATTTGTTTTTAAAACTGCTTTAATGAACGAAGATAAGCCAGTTTTTGTAGTTGCCGGATTGTTTACAGGAGCAATAAGAATTATATAATTTAATGAATACTAATAATAAATGATAAATATTTTAATAGAAGTTAGGATAATTATCAATATATTTTATACTTGTTTATATTACTATTTTTATATTACTTTAATATTAACAATTATAAATAATTTCATGCATACTAAATACTAAATATATTTCATATATTATTATATTAACATCTTTTACGAATTAATTAAATTTAAAAAAATGAAGATTAACAAAATAGGAGCAAACTCTACTTTTTTGCTCATTATAAGCAGTAAATTTATTATAAATCTTTTATAACAATTAACTTTTACTAAATTATTTATCATAGTTATCCTGACATTGAATATCAAAGATCTAAAAGCTTTCAGCGTTAATTATCATCCTTTAACTTCTTTAGAAAGTTTAGTAAAGAATATAGGTTTTATGGGAATCAATAAAAATCATACTATTACAAAGACTACTATTGAAGTTAGTAAAATGAATTTGAATACATATACTAAAAAGAGAGTTAATATGATTAAACCAGTTAATATAGTTAAGACAGTTAATATGGTTGATATAAGTAGTAAACAAAATAATATTGAGTTAAATTTGAAAGTACCAAAGATAAGTGCACTAGTTATGGAAATTAATGACAATAATAAGTATGTCATTGAGGAAGTTTCAAATAATAATACTACGGAACCTTACTTAGATAAAAATAAATTCGAAATGTACAGTTCACATATTCAGTTTAATATATTAATGATGGTATACGTATTGTTCTTTATTCTATTATTCATACTATCTTCATATCACTACCTTACAAAAAAAGAAACTAATAAACTAAACTTACCAAGACAAGACAACCAAGACAATAAAGATAACACACAAAATATTCAATCGATTTCCTCAAATGAAACTAAACAAGAAAATAGTTATCACAATAATCATATAAATAAGTTTTTAATAGTTCAGAACTATAATACAAAAAATATAAAAAATAATGAACGTAATTTAGAACAATTCGTGGATAAATTAGAGAAAATAGTCTTTGAAGGATGATAAATATGAAAAAAATATTATTAGATAATAAATACGCTAAAAATGCTTTAATACTTAAATACTAAAATTTTTCTTGAAAATATACTTAATATTTACTATTATTAATTAACTATATTTAATAATTGTTAAATAATTGTGAAATAATTGTGAAATAATTGTCAATTATAACATTTATTTGCTTAATTTATTAAAATTAGGGAGTTAGTTGCAATTTAAAATTATAGTTGAAATAATAATTAAAATAGAAAAATGTTTTTACTGTTATTTACTTAACAATAATTATTAAAAATATTGTCGACAAATCTTTCCGCCATAAAATCAGGCATATATTGTTTAGTTCCTATAATATTAATAGTCTTCTTAATTTTTGTATCATTTGCATTGTTAGGATTGGTATTGTAATTATACTGATTATTGTAAGTATTGTAGGTATTATGTCCCTTTTTACTATCTATTTTAGAAGTCGGATTTGGAACAGATTTTCTAACTTGATCATTATCTTCATCGTTATAGTCATAATTTTCATTGTTGTTATAGTAAGTTTTTTGTTCTATTTAAATAAATATTAGTTAATTATTTAAATTTATTTTTCTATTTTAGTATTACCTTTTTTATTTGAGTTCATCTTCGGAGACGAATTTCTATTATTATTCTTCATATAATACTTTGGACTACTATTTTTGAAAATCTTCTTTGAGTTTTTATTCTCAATAACTATTTCATTTTTATTTCTAACATCCTTTTTCCCACTATCTAATTCAATTTGCATATGTTTTGGATTTCCTTCAGTTTTCATAATTAAATTTAAATCTTCCTCTTCAGGAATAGCTTCAACAGTGTTAACTCTACTTCGAATATTTGATTTATTGATAACACTTTTATCTTTATTCAAATTCAGGTCTTCTGTAAAGAAATTTTCAAAATCTATTATCTCATCCTATAATATTATTTAAATTGTATAAATATTATTATTTACTATTATATATTATATATATTTATTATTGACTATTATTACCTCCGTTCCACCATCGACATCTGACATTCCCAATTTATTCTTCGTTTGATTAGACTTTTCTTTAGATTTGTCTATATAACTATAATCAATTATGCTTGATTCGCCTTTTATTTTACTTTTATTTTTAACAGATGTTTCCAATGCTAAAGCAGAATCTCCATAGTCAATTATGGTTGAGTCCTTTTTTATTTCTTTTAACGACTTTTTCGAATTAGATATAATATTATTGTTATTGAATTGGTTGTTTTGTTGGTTGTTTAGTATGATGTTTCGTTCTGAGTATTGTTTAATATTTTCGTTTGTGTTAAATATTTGTTTGTTATCACTTAAACTTTTTCTATCTGAATCTAATTTATAGTTATTATTATAATTTCGATCTTTTTCACGGTCATCTAAATATTTTTCTATTCTTTTATTGTTATTTTCTCCATGCTCTTGTTTTACTTTTCTTTTTATTGCCTCGTCATAATTTCTTGAAAAAACATTAGAATTTTTAGAGTATTTCCCACCAGGATTATTACTATTTAGCTTTAAGTGGACTTGTTCTTTTTGAATTTTTCTTTCTTCTTCCTCTTCTTCTCGTTTTTTAAGATACTTTGCTTCTTCTATTTTCTTTTCTTTTTTTTCCATGTACTCTTTGAACCTAATTTTTTAATAAATATTAAATAAATGTTGATTCAATAAGTATATTTCTTCAGTTATATTTACCTTTTTTGATAAACTTCCAACCATTCTTCTTTTGTCACCTTTCTTTCAACTCCATTTTTATGTGATAATAATTTTTCCTTCATTTCTTCAAGTCTTTCTTGAGCATCAATTCTTCTATTTGCATCTAGGATTAATCTATTAAAAGACTTTATTTTTTCTGATTCAGCAATCTTCGCTGTGTTTTTTTCCATCATTATCTTTACTCTTTTTTCTTTCGTCTGTCTTTTAAAATTATCAAAAGTCATACGCTGCATAAATGTTCCATTATTTACAACTTTAATATGTGAATACTCTTTGTTTAAATTATAAATCATTTTTTGGACGTCATGCTTAATGAATTTTTCTTCTGAAAACTTTTCATATTTAATTTTCTTTTCCTTAGAAGCAGCCGCTGCTTCACTTAATAGTTTTTTATATTCATCAGTTTCTTTAGATTTATCATATGTTTCAAATATTTTTTCAAAGCTTTCCACTTCAGATTTTCTTCTGCTTAGAGAACGTTCTTTTTCTCTTTCTGTATTTTTTTTACTAAGGTTAGTGCGATAACTACGATTTGTCCCAGAGTTCTGCGTTTTTATTGTTGGCTCTCTTTGTTTAAGTCTGGGTCCTTCGTATTTTGGCATAACTTTAGCAGAGTTGGCTAGGCTGTTTGGTTTGTTTAATTTGTTATTGTCTTTGTTGTCTTGGCCTTCATTGGCTTTACTTGAATTGCCTTCATTGTTGTTGGGAGATCTGAAATCAATATCTTTGTTGTAATTGTTATTTTGGTTGTTTTCTTTAAGATTTGGTGATGATTTTTTATATTTAGGCGATTTCGGAGATAAACTTTTATTCTTCTTTGTGCTTGATTTCTTATTCAGGTCCAAATCTAAATTTACATCTTCTTCTACTTCTTTATTTATATTTGAATTATTTAAATTTATATGAAA
>Ga0100379_10002479_pt1 | contig 17486 bp, 17 predicted proteins | sample CryGeymeta201503_FD_80418 | JGI IMG/M metagenome (GOLD analysis project Ga0100379, IMG submission 80418) | Groundwater microbial communities from Crystal Geyser aquifers in Utah, USA - Crystal Geyser metaG 2015-03 | ecosystem: Environmental > Aquatic > Deep subsurface > Groundwater | place...
TAAAAAGCCGTTACAATTAAAATAGGAATTTGTACTCTCTCCATACATTCGTTCCGTTGGGTCAAAAATATTTTTCGCTGCCAGATTTTTCCTTTGCAGATTAACTTAAAAATATTCATGGCAATAAGTGTAAGAAATAAAAAGCGGAAGTAAACAATTAAGGCTACTTCCGCTTTTTTAGTCAATCTCATTTTAGTCGAGGAAAGAGATTGCTGGAGAGAACAATTACTTTGTTAAAGACATCTTCTTAGTGAATGAACCCGCGGAAGTTTCTAATTTATAAAGGTAAACTCCGCTTGTAAATTTAGAAGCATCCCAATTAATTTCGTATGCGCCGATGTTCTTAAATCCGTTAACAAGCTCGGCTACCTGCTGCCCTAATATGTTGTAAACTACTAATCTAACATTACCCGCTTCAGGAATACTAAAGTTAATTTTAGTTGACGGATTGAAAGGATTAGGATAGTTTTGCCCGAGCGAATATTCTGAAGGAGTATTACTTTCATCAGCTTTTTTAACGCCGGTTAATAAACCGATGCTGTTCAAGTTAGTCCAGCCTGCTGCCCAATTATTTGCGCCAAAAGCGCCATAAAAATCTGCGGATGTAAAGAAGTTGTTTCCAGCCGGTAGTTGTTTTCTCGGCAGGGTAAATGCAGGGCTGTTCTGCATAGGGCGCGCATCTAATAAATTATTTCCGCTGCGAGCTATTGAATATAACTGAGGATTAATAAGAGTATTAGCATTGGCGGGATTTCCAAGAAACTGCTGCATAAAAAATTGTCCGGCAATATCATTTATTGTAGATGAACTGTTTTTGTACCAAATATTGTTTTGAAGGATTAACTGTCCATCAGCAAATCTATTGTAGCATGTTAAGCCCGAACCCGAATCAACTTTAACTCCCGATTTATCAAAATCAGTGATGATCGAATTATAAATTTCGCCGCCTCCATATTCTTTATACATTAAAGCAATATCGCCGCCGGTAGCATTTGCTCCACGACCGATAAAAGTGGCATTATAAATAACAGGTTTTGAAAGAGGCTCATTGGTTAATGCGCCGCTGTCGCCGCTGTCGAATTCACCTAAGTGATCGCCGACAGAATCACCCTGAATGGCAAACCAAAATTGATGAAACCCTCTAAAACCTTGGTCGTAATCGAAAGCGTCATCATCGGCAAACGCTGATATTAAATATTTTGTATTTACAGTCCCGCCAAAAAATTCAAAACCGTCATCGCTGCTATTAAAAGATTCTACGTATTCAACAACAGTATTACTGCCAACGCAGCCAAGCGTTAAGCCCTGTAATTCTTTATTGGCTTCAACCGTAATTCCGGTATATCTAATCGAAACATATTTGAAGACACCCGAATTATCAGCATCATCGCTTCCTCCGTATTTGGCTCTATCATCTGTAGCCGGCAAGCCTTCTACAACTTTTTCAAATGCTACGTTCAAAACGGCTTTACCGAGCAGCACAACTCCGCCCCAAAGCCCGCGGTCTATTCTATAATCAACACCTGGATCAGTGCCATTATCGGGCAAGTTCGTATCGTCATATTCGGTGGTAAATATTATCGGTTCTTGGGCAGTTCCCACTGCGTTAATTTTAGCGCCTCTTGTAATTACGAGAACCGAAGCAACGTCACCTGTGGTTGGCGCTTCTTTTGCTTTTATCACTGTTCCCGCTTCGATGTTAAGTATAGTTGGAGATTCCACGTAAACATAACCGTCGAGTAAGTAGATGTTGTTTTTAGTCCAGTTTACAGTTCCGCTGGAGCCGGTTATATCGGCATCAGTAACCGTTATTACGTTTTGCGCAAATAGAGCTGACGCAGAAAGTAATAAGAACAATAAGAGATTTTTCATTTTGTTTCCTTTGTTTATTGATTGATTGATTAAACTTAGATTGAATAGCTTACTCCGACAGAGAAACTTCTGCCGGTATTGTATTGATGATAAATAAAATTATTTCCTTTAAACTCAATAGTCTTTTTAACAGGTGAGTTCAATAGGTTCTTCGCTGAGAACTTAAAATTAAATCCAAACCACATTTTTTGTGAAAATGTTAAATCAAATATTCCGCGAGGCTGCTCGTAAACATCCGGTGTTGCGCCAAGCGTAACTTCGGAAAGTCGGCTGCCGAAAATATTGTAGAAAAGCCCAACTGTTGTTCCCGTTTCGGTGTTGAAGTATGACAGCTCTAAATTTACAAGATAAGGCGACTGCCCAAAGAGCGGACGTGTTTTTGATGCGCTCGAATCTTGTGGAAATATGTTCACTTCATATTCATCTTTCGGAATATCAACTTTCGAACGAATCAAAGAAAAGTTTATGTTGAACATAAAGTTTGAGAGTGAATTATGAAGAACATCAAGGCGTTTTCTAATTTCAAATTCCGCTCCGTAAATAGAACCTCTTTCTACATTCTGATAGTTTATTACTTCTGTTGTCGGGTCTAAAGTTCTCTCTATCGGATTTTGAAAATTTTTATAAAAAGCGCTAACGGCGTAGAGTTCACCGGGGCGTTCGAACCACTCCCATCTTAGATCAAAATTATCAATCAGCGTTCGTTTTAAGTCCGGCACGCCAACAAACTGAAAATCGCCGAGAAACTCGAACGACCTGAAAGGTGCCATTTCTCTAAAATTAGGGCGGGCTAATGTTTTCCCATAAGACGCTCTCAGATTCATATTTTCCTGTAACTGATAAATTAACGCCGCAGATGGAAGTACATCGTTGTTATCCAAAATTCCTTTTCTTTGATTTGTATCAGCACTTTCAACCGTCATGTCCGTCATTTCGTAACGCGCGCCGGAAATAAATTTTAGATTTTCCGAAACGGGTAATTCAAACATTAAATATCCCGCTGAAATTGTTTGATCTCCGCTGTAGTTGTTTCTCGAAGAGGAAGCGTCAAAAATATAAGTGCCAAACAAATATCTGTTATTAGATGAATCTATTATACCGGCTTGATCCACAAAATAGTTTTTAATATCGCCGCTGTAAACAGCATTGCTGCTCCTTAATTCAAATCTTCTTTCCGTAAAACTTCTTCCTATTTTTTGGTACGCGCCACCAAACTTTAACTTCCCTTTTAATCCATTCCATTGATAGAAAGGTAATGACAAATCCAAATTAAAAATTTTATTTTCTTCAGATAGTTTTCGAAAGAATCGAGTTGGAGCGTTATAACTATTAATGTTTATTGAATAAATTCTTTCTCCACTTTCAGCTTCAACCTGATAGTCATTAGAGAAAAATCTTAAATCCGGTTCGTTTTGCTGCGTTGATGAAAATGAAGCGATCCACTGTGCATTCAAGTTGCCCAATGCGCTAAAAAAATGTTCGCCGTTAAGCTGATATGTATTTAAATTTCTTTCTGTGTAAAGCAAACTTCTCGTTTGATAAATAGGATCTTCGCCGAGTTGATAATCCCACTTCCCTTCTTGAAATCGGGCTGTAGATTCCCCGCTTCTTGTGTATAATGCCTTTAAGCTTATATCATGATTCGGATGAGCTTTGAGAGCAAGATTTACTATTCCGCCCATTAAAACTTCATCAACTCCTTTGGAATCAGACAAGTACATATAATTATTCAGCGACGCAGCATCTTTATATTTGCCGCTTAGTTCCCATCTGCCAACGGCGCCGCCATCGTAGTATTTATAATCTCGGTTATAGCTAAAACTCGCTGTAAAGCCAAGCGGCTTATTGAAAAGTAAATATTGATCTCCCATAGAAAAGGAATAACTTTGATTAACCGGAGCTGATTTTGAAATCGGCGACATTTCCGGATTAAATGATTTTGTGAGCTCATCTAACTGATATGCAAGTTCACTATTTCTTCTTGAAGAATTTGGCGAGGGGAGTTTAGCACCGGGATCGGCAAGAAGAGCGGGCAGAGAGCGTTTTCCATCGTCGTAACCAAGCCAGTCTTTACTTCCTCCGCTGTATGTTAAAAATTCGCTGTTAAATGTTGTTAAGGAATTAAATGAACTTGAAGAGGAAAAATTAAGAGTAAATTTATCGGGATATTTTTTTGTGGAAATGTCCACAATTCCGCCCGAAAAACTTCCCGGTTTATCAGGCGTAAAAGATTTTATAGTAGTAATGTTATCTAAAATGTTGGCAGGAAATAAATCCAGATTGAATGATTTTTTATCCGGGTCGGCGCTTGGAAGCTCGGTTCCGTTCAATTGTGTGCTGCTATAGCGGTCACCAAGTCCCCGCACGTAAATATATTTTCCGCTAACAACTGAAACACCAGTTACTTTGTTCATTGCGTCTGCTGCGTTGCTGCTTCCCATTCTCGAAATCAATTCGGAGCTAATAGCGTCGCTGACTGAGTTTGATTTTTGTCTGAATTTCAACAAGGAATTTTCATTATTCAAAATTAATTTAGCTGAAATGATAACCTCTTCAGTTTGGTATGCCTCGGGACTTAAAGAGATATTAGTTTCCATAATTTCATTCGGCTTAATTACAATGCCTGTAACGGTTACTTTAGTATAACCTATCATTGAAGCAAAAAGATTATAACTGCCGGCAGCGATATTTTTAATGATGAACTTCCCATCCAAGTCGGTTGCAGCTCCGATATTTGTCCCTTCTAATAATAGATTAGCACCAATTAACTGCTCGCCATTTTTTGAATCAATCACACTACCGGTTAGTGTGCCGGACTGTGCAAATGCACTAACCGTCAATAACATTGTCAATACAGAGTACGAATAGAATTTCTTCACTATAAAACTTGCGTTAAAAAAAACTTTAATTGTTGTAGATTCAAAGTTCATTTATCTCTCCAAAATTGTTTTTACTATTTTTCTTCGACGCTGCAAAGTTACCCTGCCGATGTTAAGCCAATATTAAGCGAGTGTTAACTCTGTGTTAACTAATGGAAAGAAAAGTAAAGAGGAGAAAAAGTGAAAAGGTTAAGAAATTCTAAAAAGGATAGAACGGAGATAACGCTTATTTTTAAACAAATTAAACTGTGCAAATCTGCCTAATCTGCGTTCTATATTAATTATTAGACTTAGCTGTTATCCCTTCCAAGTTCTTAAAAAGTTACTCATACTTATTACGATGATGCGGTTATTTGAAGCGGAATTTTTATTGCAGTTAAATAGAATGAGTTAAAATAAAAAAGCCTTGCAAATTAGAAAGGCTTTATATTGTCGGAACGGCGGGATTTGAACCCGCGACCACCTGAACCCCATTCAGGTACGCTACCGGGCTGCGCCACGTTCCGTTATTATTGTCATAACTTATAGTTTTGAGAGTACAATCTCCAAAATTTGTTTGACTTCTTCAAGGTCTTTTTTGATGTTTGGTTTTTCTTTCGTGCATTCTTTTGAAACCTGTACTAAAGGCTCCTTTTCCATTTTTTCAATTTCACTTTGATTAAGAATTGTTTCGGGCAAATATTCTTCAAGAATTTTTTTTGCACCTTCTATTGTGTACTTCTTTTCGCGCAAAAGCAATTTAATATAAAGTATAAGTTGAATATCTTTATTAGTATATACTCTATTTCCGGCTCTGTTTTTTTGAGGTCGAAGCAGCTCAAATTCTGTTTCCCAATAGCGAAGCACATACTGCTCAACATCAGTAATTTTACTTACTTCACTGATTGAATAATATAATTTTTTAATAGATAGATCTTTCATCACAGCTTAAAAAAACTCTGAAGTAAAATAAATAATTATACATTTAATATCAATATCACTTTAGTTTTATAAAATATCTCTTTAAGATAATACTATAAGTTATTTTCTTTTCTAACTATATCGACGAGTTCGCTTATATCATTTAATTCGTAATCTGCTGAATGTGAGATCGTGTTAAAAACATCTCCGTAACGGGCAAAGGCGGTTTTCATTCCCACGTTTGCTGCTCCAACTATATCACGCTCAACCCAATCTCCAACCATGATGGCTTCGTACGGTTCAACTTTAAGTTTTTCCAAAATTCTTTTAAAAGGAATCGGGCTTGGTTTTCTTACGCCTGTGTCATCAAAGGTTACTACTTCATCGATGATATGATGAAAATTTAAGTACGCTAATCTGAGCCATGCTTCTTTTGTTGGAGCATCGGATAAAATGCCCGTGCTTATTTTAAGTTTTGATAATTTGTATAATGTAGAATAAACATGCGGATAAGGAATTAGTGAAGCTTCTCTGGCACGCCGGTAAGCCACAACACCCGCCGCCCAAATTTTGTAGTCCACTTTATCGAGAACCCTCTTGAGGAATTCGTCAAATACTTGCTGATATTCTATCCCCTGCTCCTTATAAATTTCATCTATTTTTGAATTTGCCTCGTCAACAGTTAAATGAAGTCCTGCATCAATCATTGCGGGAATTGCTTCTTCTATTGCGCGTCGTTTCATTTTCATAAAATCCATTAGGGTATTGTCTAAATCGAAAACTACTGCTTTAATCAATTAATCCTCTTTGTTAAATGCTTTGATTAGATATACAGCTGCGAGATAACCTTTTTCTTTAAAACCGGAAATATACCCGTTGCACGATTGAGCAGTCAAAAGTATTTGTCTATAATCTTCTCTTTTTGCAAGATGGGAAAGATGAACCTCAATTTTAAAAATTTTTAATTCTTCTAATGCATCTTTGATTGCTACCGATGTGTGGGCATAACCTCCGGGATTAAGAATTAAACCATTAAAATTTCCAGCTCGTTGTATCATATCGATCAACTCCCCTTCATGGTTAGATTGATAGAATGTAAACTCAATATCATCAAATGCTGATTTGATTTTGATTTCCAACTCTTCAAGTGTGATGCATCCATAGTTATTTTCTTCACGCTTGCCAAGAAGATTAAGGTTAGGTCCATTAATTATAATTATTCTCATGATGTTTCAGCCATTTCATCAATTATTTCTCTTAGCCGGGGACTTAAATATACTTGATCAACACCGAGTTCTTTTAATGCCATAGAAAGTATAATTACCTTTCTTTGAAGTGCCGCACCTTTATTAATTACAATTACTTTGCTTTCTTTTAACAAACAATAACCGCCTTTAAAGTCTCCCTTTTCAAAACGCACTACCGCGCCAAGCTGCGCCGATAGAGCTTTTAATTCTTCAAATAATTCCTCGAATTCTTTTTCTTTAATCTTCATTTTTAATTTCATCTCTTTTTGTAAGAGGCTGGAATAATATAAAATATACGGCTGCGAAGTAGGAGAATATCTCGACTAATGAAAAACTGCCCAGTATTTTTAATCTTTTAATAAAAAGATTTAGAATTGTGTGGCTGTCGAAAGTGGAATAATATATACTTTTTATAATGCTGTAATCTATTGTCATTAAGTAGATCTCGAAAGGAAGTGTTATCAAAACAATCAAAACGGTAATAAACAACCATCCGTTTTTCTTTAAGTTTATTTTTGATGAAATTAGAAAAATAATTAATGCAAGTATAAAAATTGAATATAAAATAGATGTCGTTGAAGCGGCAGCGCCAAGAATTCTTAATATTCCACCAAGATTTTCAGGTGTAACATAAGGTTTTAAAATGTAGTCTTTCGGTTCAAATAATTGGTAAGTTAACAACAATCGTGTAAGATACGAACCGAGCCATAAAACTCCGCTTAGCAGAGATATATACATGAACAGTTTAGAAAGCTTATTAATTTTATGCATAAATAAGATTAAAATTTTGATTGAAAAGATATGAAAAATTTTGGATTGATGCTTAACCAAGATAATGACATTTGCCAAACTGGTCCGATCAATGAACCTTTCAGCCCTAAAGAGTTTTTAAGTAATAATGGGTCAAATCAATTTACGCTGATTGGACGACGCAAAATTTCACCCGGAGTGGATGCTCCCAAAGAAGTTCTATAATTATTTGAAAATTTGGGATAGATCAGCCAAAAGTAATTTTACATAATAATAAAACTATGTAATCGTCATAAATGCTTCAAGTATATGATTTAGTAGTGATTAACTCTACAATAAAATCGTCCAAAATATCATTCCAAATTAATATTAACCGGAATGAAACGAAAATAATATTATTTTTGAAGTTAAAACAATAACCATAACATATTAAATCAGTGGGTAAAATTAGTGCGGGAGCATAAGGAACTACTTCTGTTTGAACAATATTTTTTACCAAAATTATGAGCGTGTCTTCTATATAAATATCACAAATGAAGATTTTGAAGTATAGTATTAGTCGGCGCTTGAGTTGTATCAATATCAGGATAATCGAGAGTGTAATGTAAACCGCGACTTTCTTTTCTTATTTTTGCAGATTTAATAATCATATGTGCACACGTAACGATATTTCTGAGCTCAAGTAACTGCTCGAAAACTTTAGTCTTTTTATACAACTCTTCAGTTTCAATGAAAATATTGTGAATTCTTTTCGCTGCTCTTTCAAGACGGAGGTTTGAGCGGACGATGCCAACATAGTCCCACATTATTTGTTTAATTTCTTTTAGGCTATGTGTAATAAGAATTTTTTCATCCGCAGACAAAGCACCTGAATCATCCCAATTTGGAATATCTGGTATTGGAGCAGAACTTTCCTTCAAGTAGATTTTAATATTTTGTGCTGCACGTTCTGCAAAAACTATTGCTTCCAAAAGTGAATTACTTGCAAGACGATTTGCTCCATGCACACCGGTCATTGTAACTTCGCCGCAAGCGTATAATCCCTTAAGTGAAGAACGAGCATGTTCATCAACTACAATTCCACCGCAGGCATAGTGCGCCGCCGGTACAACAGGGATATAATCTTTTGTTATGTCAATTCCTCGTTTTAAACATTCTCTATAAATATTTGGAAAATGTTCTATTATTTCATCCGGTTTTTTATGAGTGATATCGAGATAAACAAATTCATCTCCCCGCTTTTTCAATTCATTATCAATCGCGCGTGCGACAATATCTCTTGGCGCAAGTTCTTGACGCTCATCATATTTCAGCATAAAAGTGTTTCCGTCCTTAGTCCGTAAAATTCCGCCGAATCCCCTAACAGCTTCCGAAATTAAAAATGACGGCGATTGAAATTTGTTTGTTTCACCAGCGGAAAATAGCGCTGTTGGATGAAACTGAATAAATTCCATATTTCCAATGCTAGCGCCGGCACGGTAAGCAATTGCAAAACCGTCTCCTGTAGCAATTGCTGGATTGGTTGTATGTAGATAAACCTGACCTATTCCCCCTGAGGCAAGTATTGTCGCTTTCGAAGAAATTTTTATAACTGATTTTGTCCTGCCATCAAGAACATAAGAACCCCAGCAGTTTCGGTTATCAAGCGGATGATTTCTTAAACGGTTCACATTATGTTCAGTTAACAAATCGATCGCAAGAGCATTCTCAATAAACTCAATATTTCCCCTTTCATTAACTGCGTTTATCAATGAGCATTCTACTTCCTTTCCGGTTAAATCTTCAGCATGAACTATGCGGTGTGTTGAATGTCCTCCTTCTTTTGCTAGATCAAGTTTGCCATCCTTCTCAGTAAAGTGTGTACCAATTTTAATTAAATCTTTAATTCGAAACGGACCTTCTTTAACCATTAATTCTACCATTTCTCGGTTACATAAACCAGCGCCAGCAATTAGAGTATCTTTAATATGATCCTCAAAAGAATCGTGGCTATCGATCACCGCTGCAATTCCTCCCTGCGCATAATTAGTGTTTGAGTCCGATTTTTCTTTTTTTGTAATTAGCACAACGTCAGCATATTCGGATACGCGCAATGCTGCAAACAAACCTGCAATACCACTGCCAATTACAAGCACATCTGTTTTTAAATTCATTTTAAATTTAGTTTTATTACTTCTTCAAATTTTTCAACAAAATAATCAATATGTTCCAATTCTACGATAAGCGGCGGCAGCAGCCTGACGACGTTAACGTTAGTAACGTTTGCGAGCACTTTCCTTTCACGCATTTCTTTAACAAAATGTGAACTGTCAATGCTTAATTCTACACCAACCATGTAGCCTCTTCCGCGTACTTCTTTTATTTTTTCAGGTAATCTGTTTTGAATCTCGAGCAATCTATTAAATAAATATTTTCCGTTAGAGGCAACTTTTTTCATTAATCCTTTTTCGAATACTTCTTCGAGCACAACTTTGCCTGCTGCACAACTGACAGAATTGCCGCCAAAGGTAGTGCCGTGTTTACCAACATCAAAAATATTTGAGTACTCTTTTGATGTTAAAATTGCTCCAAGCGGTAAACCTCCGCCTATTGCCTTTGCGGAGGTTATTATGTCGGGTTCCATGTTCAGATAGTTATGCGAAAATGGCATTCCGGTTCTTCCAATTCCGCATTGAATACAATCAGAAACTAAAGCAAAATCAAATTTATTTTTTAGTTCTTTTAATTGATCAGCGAATTGTTGTGAAATAAGATTTATTCCCCCTTCACCTTGAATAAATTCCACAAAAATTCCCGCAGTATCCTCACTAATCTTATTCGTCAAATCTTCAACGTCGTTAAAATTAATAAATTCAATTCCCGGCAGCAGAGGCTGAAATCCGTCACGATATTTGCTGCGGGCAGTTAAAGACATCGCGCCATAAGTACGCCCATGAAAAGAATTGGTTAATGCAAAAATCTTTTTCTCTCGTCCATATTTTTTTCTAATTAATTTGATTGCTCCTTCGATAGACTCAGTTCCGCTGTTCGTTAAAAATAATTTATCCATTTGGGAGTGCTTTAAAAGCAATTCAGCAAATTCTACCTGTATGTCCGTGATGTAATTATTAGATAAATGCCCGAATAAAGTAATCTGTTTTGTAACTGCCTCAACAATCGCAGGATGTGCGTATCCAAGTGCGTTTACTCCGAGACCGGAAAAAAAGTCTAAATATTTATCGCCATTTTTAGCGAAAAGATAGACGCCCTTTCCGTGTGAGAGGTCGATAGGAATTCTATTATAAGTAGGAAGGAAATATTTTTTTTCTTTTTCAAATATATTGTCCATAAAATTACTCTAATTAAATAAATATGTTGAAGAAAAAATCAATAAAAGAATAATTAGAAGATTGAATATTAACCCTGAAATTATCGCATTTAATTTATTTTTCAGTAAGGCAGTTAGCCCAATAAAAGATAATAAAACCGACCATAAAACAATTAACGCTTCAAATGCCGCTAATGTATAGGCAAGTGTGCTTTTGAAAAGAAATGGACTGGGATTTCGCGAAAAAATTATTCCACCAAATACTATCAGTTCAATCACAAATAAAAATGCTAATGCATAAATATGCGGAACAAATGAGTATGTAAGAACTGAAAAAGTGTCCCTCATTCTCACAGCCCAGCCTCCGTAAAAATAAATGAATTTTGCCGCGAAGGAAAATAAAAATAATAAAACGCTCAGGGCAAAAAATAAAATCAAAGCATTTAAGAAAAAATTATTAAGCGCCGGGTCAATAGTGTGTGTATAAAGAAAGAGGAATGCCGAGTTGATAGTGAACTTAATTGATACAAAAAGTAGAATAAAAAAAATAAAATTTTTATGTTCTGCGTTAATAATTAATCGAAAGGCTTCTGAAGGGCTATGAAGCATCAAACCGAGCAAATCCCATAGATCGAGATTCACAATTCTTTCGCGCAAATAGGATTTACAACTTATACAGGTCAGTTGATAAGATGGATTTTCAGCGCCACAGCTATTACAAACTTTTGGGTTTTTCATTATTCAAACTCCGGATTCAAATAAATAGTTTTTCAAATATAAACTTAAAACGGAATTCTTACTCCGATCATTGGATAGCGGGTTAAAAGATTGTCCTCTACGGTAAAATCGAACAGATGAGCATCAACGTAAGCATCAACTAAATTAAGAAGATAAGTGAGCCCGATATATAATGAAAATAAATCTCTCTGGTCCCTGTAAAAATCACGGTTGGATTGATTATATAGATTAGGATTTATTAAATAAGAATCGGCAAATTGATTGTAACTTTTATTGTTCTGTATCCAAGCATAAACTAACCATGCACTTAAACCCCAAATTATAGGAGCTTTATAATAAGACTCGTTGTAAATTTGTCCCCAGCCCGGAGCAACAGCGCTTCTTAAAATAGCGCCCCAAGGAGATTTATGCATAACAAAAACGGAATCTTTTGATTCGGAATTTACCGTATCAATTTTTTGCTGTGCTATAACCGGTGAAATCAATACAACCACCAGCAGTATTACCTTAACTGTATGATTTATTAATGACTTCAAATAATTCGAATAGCCGTTCAAGTTCATCGTTTGAATAAAATTCTATTGTTATTTCCCCTGCACCATCATGCTTTTGCTTGCAAATAACTTTAGTGCCGAAAATCCGTCTAAGTTTGTCTTCAACATCGTTTAAATTTGATGAAGCAATCGAAGAAGTTTTTACACCAAATGAAACCGTTCGCTTCGATTCACCGGAAGACATCAACAATTTTTTAACTAATTGCTCAGTCTTGCGAACAGATAAATTTCCGTCTATTATTCTATGTAAAGCATCAAGCTGAATTTCTGGTTTTGGTAAATTAATTAATGCTCTTGCATGACCGGATGTTATGACCTCTTTGATTAAACTTTCCTGAATTTGCTTTGGAAGTTTTAGAAGACGAATTGTGTTTGCTATTGTTGAGCGGTCTTTACCGACACTCTCGGCAATCTGTTCCTGCGTTAAGTTGCATTCTTCCATTAATCGTTTGTATGCTTGTCCTATTTCTATAGGATTTAACTTTTCGCGTTGAATGTTTTCAATTAATGCCATTGCAAGCATTGCTTCATCGGTGTCTACTTTGATTATATATGCGGGTATATCTCTATATCCAATTTCTTGACATGCTTTTAATCTTCTTTCACCCGAAATTAGTTCGAATCTGTCCTTTCCCTTTCGTCTAACAGTTATTGGCTGAATTAGTCCGTTAGAAAGAATCGATTTTTTTAATTCCTCAAGAGCCTCCGGTTCGAAAAACATTCTTGGCTGAAAAGGATTTGGGGAAATTTGATCAACAGGAATTTTTGCAAGCAAATCAAATTGCTCACCATCGTCTTTTTCTAGTTCATCATACTTGGCGGTAAAATTCCCATGCCTGTTATTTGCTATCGGCTTCATAAGGGCATCTAACCCGCGTCCTAAACCAGTTTTCATATCATTTTATTTCAATGGATTTATTTTCGTTTGAGTTTCTTCCTAAAAATTCGGAAGCGAGCGACATATAATTCTGCGCACCCGAAGAAATGGCATCGTACAAAATTACAGGTTTACCGAAGCTCGGCGATTCCGAAATTCTTACATTTCGATGTATGATGGTATTATAAACTTTATCTCCAAAATATCTTTTTACTTCCTCAGTTACCTGATGCGATAAACGCAAGCGTGTATCGAACATGGTAAGTAAAACGCCTTCAATCGTAAGATCCTTGTTGTAATGCTGCTTTACAATGTTAATAGTGTTAAGTAGCTGTCCAAGTCCCTCAAGCGCAAAATACTCGCACTGTACAGGTATTAAAACCGAGTTTGATGCTGTTAATGAGTTTAATGTCAACAAACCAAGTGACGGAGGGCAATCAATTATTATGTAATCATAATTATCTCTTACAAGATAGAGTGCATTTTTAAGCAATGCTTCCCGCTGCTGCATATCCACCATTTCGATTTCTGCACCGACCAAATTTATATTTGAAGGTAATAGATCGAGATGTGGCATGTATGTTTGAAGAATAACCTCTTCGATTGAATTATCACCAATCAGCACTTCATAAATTGATGGAGACTGGTGAGTAACGCTTAAGCCCGACGACGAATTTGCCTGAGGGTCCATATCCACAAGCAACGCATTTTTTTCTGCGGCAGCAAGTGACGATGATAAATTTATTGCGGTTGTAGTTTTCCCTACACCGCCTTTCTGATTAGCAATTGAAATGATTTTCGACATTAATTTCCGAAATAATTATTGCATGATTAAAAAATAATCCGCTAAAAACAGCTTTTAACAGGATTGTTAAAATACCTAATCACATAGTTTTTTCATAGTAAAATAAACATTATAAATCTATCTCCTCACCGAATTCCATCACTTTGCATTTATGATCTTTTCCTTCAACTTTATGTTTGAATTCTTGTGGGTCTGCTTTTATAGGCGGAAAAGTATTATAATGAATTGGCACTGCAATTTTTGGATTTACAAGTTCTACAGCTTTGACTGCATCGTCAATACCCATTGTAAAATTATCCCCGATCGGAAGAAGCATGTAATCAACTGCATTCATCTCGCCGATAAGTTTCATATCGTAAAATAAACCGGTATCGCCGGTATGATAGATAATTTTGCCATCTACATACAATAACACACCGGCAGGTTCTCCCGCATATTGTCCATCGGGTGTTTTGGAACCGTGATGGGCTATTGTAAATTTCACTCTGCCAAAATCAAAATTATGACCTCCGCCAATATGCATATTATGCGCTCTAAAACCTTTGTCAATTAAATAATTTGCAAGCTCATTAACGCAAATGAATAGAGAGTTATGCTTCCTGGCTATTTTCATAGCGTCTCCGAGATGGTCTCCATGAGCATGCGTCAAAATTATATAATCTGCCGAAACTTCGCTTGATTTTACAGGAGAGTTCGGGTTGTCATCAAGAAATGGATCAATTAAAATTACTATGCCATCCTTTGTGGTTATTTGAAAAGCCGAATGAGAAAAATATCTTAATTTCATTTGAGTACTCCTTCTCTCTAAAATTATGATTCAATTTGCACTATAAAATATTAAAATTTTTGCTGACTATGAACAGATGAAGTTGAATTCTTGTAAAATTAATTTGTAATTTCTGTTTAGGAAAAGAGGTCAAACCTCAGAGGTCAGATGTCAAAACTCATAAGGGAGAAGTTAGAAGAAATCGTAATCCTAAATTTTTCCGTCAAATTCCGTTAGTTGATTAATTAAAATATTGTCAACTAAGCAGCTCAAAATTCATTCGTTAGCTAACGAACAAAATGTTTAATATTTCTTCAAAAGAATTTTAGTAAAACCGATAATAGTTTTGAACGCCTTCATTTTGCTTACTTCATCAGCATAGATAGAAGGAATATCCACAAAACCTATTTTCAATTTATTTAGAGCGGCTCTAACAATCATTTCACTCTCTGCCTCAAAACCCGCTTCATCCGGTAAAATATTTTTTACTGATGATAATCTGAATAATCTGTAACCACATTGACTATCTTTAATTTTTTGTTTGCACTTTACAGATAGTATTTTGGAAGTCAACAAATTGCTAAGTTTTCGGTGAAATGGCATATTCGACATCAGGCTTAATCTATTTCCGATTACTAAATCGTTTCCCTTTACAGCATCTAAGAAATAAGGGATATATTCAGGCGGGTGCTGCATATCAGCATCAAGCGTGAATGCAAATTGATAATTATACTCAACCGCTTTTTGTAGTCCGGTTTTTAATGCAAAACCTTTTCCAAAATTTCTTGAGAGATTGATCAACCGAACTTTATCATTACCAGAAATAATATTTTCGGATTTATCCGAAGAACCGTCATTAACGGCAATAACTAAATCAACATATTGAAGAGATCGATTTACAACTTCTTTAATTTTATTTTCTTCGTTAAAAAATGGAATTACAGCGCAAGTTTTATTTTTGAGTGAGATACTGTTCAATCAAACCTCTCCATCCTTTTACGGCAGGGCTGCGGAACGATTGCGATATTCTATTACGAAGTGCTTCTTTAGACAAACCTTTTGTTAAAATCCCATCCTCGGCAACTGAGATACCTCCAGTTTCTTCCGAAACAATTACAGAAATTACATCAGCCTGCTCGGATATTCCAAGCCCGGCGCGATGACGCATTCCAAGAACTTCACCGTTAACGCTTGTGCTTGATGATAATGGAAGTGTTACACGAGCTGCTTCGATGATATTATTTTTTACTACAACTGCACCGTCGTGCAACGGCGAACGTGGATAAAATATATTGCGAAGTAAATCTTTAGAAAGTTTGGCGTTAAGAATTTCACCCGTCTCAGTAAAACCCCTTATTCCACTCGACTTAATAAGAATGATAAGTGCACCATGCTGATGCTGCGATAGTTCGAATGCGGCATCAGTAACAATTTTTGCAACTTCGGGCGCCTCTGCACGCATGAATATTTTTACTAAAGGATTTCGGGCAACTATCACAAGAAGCCTTCTAATTTCCGGTTGAAATAAAATTAAAAATGCTATAACCCAAATATCTGTTATTAGCTTCAGCAGCCAACTTAATGCTTTAAAGTTTGCAGCCTGCGAGACAAAAGAGAGCACAAGGACTAACATCAGACCAATAAATATCTGAGCGGCTATAGTTCCTTTTAATGTATTATAAAGTTTATAAATAATTATAGTTACTATAGCTATATCAACAATATCTAAAAAGGATATGGTTAAGAAACCTATTTTAAATAATTCAAACATTTAGTGTAGTTGGTTTAATATTTTTTTTACTTGCGTTCCGATTTGAATATTATGCGTACGTATAATTCTTGCGCCTGCTTTTGCGGCGGCTGTTTCCATTATTGCAGTGGCAATATCTCTTTGGTTAACATCAGCGGCAATTATTTTACCGAGAAAAGCCTTTCTCGAAACTCCTATAACGATCGGGTATCCAAGGCACTTAAAATCTTCAAGCCTTCTGATAATGGCAATGTTATCTTCAAATCTTTTTCCGAAACCGATTCCCGGGTCAATAAAAATATTTTTAATTCCATTCTTTACGGCTTTTGTTGTTTGTTTGTAAAGATGGTCAAATATTTCTGCAACAGCATCCTCATAGGATGGATCTTGCTGCATATTGTTCGGGATGCCTTTTATGTGCATAATGATTATTCCGGCATCATATTTTTTTACAATATTAAAAATGTTAGGATCAAAAGTAAATCCGCTAATATCATTAATAATTTTCGCACCGCATTTTAAAGCTTCACCTGCAACTTTGCTTTTGTTCGTATCCACCGAAATAATGGCATCCGGTTTTAGTTCAATAATTTTTTTAATTACCGGGATTACTCTCTCCAGCTCTTCTTTTTCCTCAACCGGCAAAGCACCCGGTCTTGTCGATTCGCCTCCGATATCAATTATATCTGCTCCGGCATCAATCATGTTTATTGCATGATTAACAGCATCTATTTCATTTATGTACAAACCGCCGTCGGAAAATGAATCGGGAGTTACATTAAGTATTCCCATCGTATAACAGAGTGAAAAGTTAAAATCTTTCCCGCCTATTTTGTAGGATTTTAAATCATACTCTTCATAGTTTTTTATGATGTTTGTAATTTTATAACCAAGTTCTTCATCGCCTCCCGAAAGAATCCTGCGGCTCAATTCTTTAAAGTTCCAAATAGCGCCTGGAATAAAAAGATCTAAATTGTTAACTACATTTTCACTTTTATAACAAATTTCATTTTCATGCAGAACAATTTTCTGAACCTCGGA
>Ga0100379_10002494_pt1 | contig 17428 bp, 18 predicted proteins | sample CryGeymeta201503_FD_80418 | JGI IMG/M metagenome (GOLD analysis project Ga0100379, IMG submission 80418) | Groundwater microbial communities from Crystal Geyser aquifers in Utah, USA - Crystal Geyser metaG 2015-03 | ecosystem: Environmental > Aquatic > Deep subsurface > Groundwater | place...
AGGCCTGAATCAATATTTTAATGGAACAGCCTGCATTTGCCTTCCCAACTATTACCTCCTCAGTGGCATATGCACTTTTTAAACTACCATATCCTGCCCTCAGGGGGCCATTAACAATGGATTGGGAGTCTGCATTTGTCCGTAGACAAACACTCGCCTTATCAACAACTCTTGCCTCACGATCACCAACTGCCCCATCAACCAAATATGGAACGGAGCCAGTTGCTATTGTGATCTTACAAGGTTCACCCTGACCAATAATCAATGCCAGCCAAGGTGTTCAACAGGGTCTCTCTGGCAACAAGGAATGTGCGTGCCTGTTTGTAGACTCAATTAGGCCTACAACACAGTGGAGCAGAAATGTATGTGTATTCCTGGCTTTGGGATAAGTTTCGGAGGGGCATGTGAGGAGTGCAGAAGTGGGTACTACATTGTGAATGGATACTGCATCACTTGCCCCGTGAACTCTATCTTCACTAATGGAGGGTGCCAATGCTCATAGGGATTCGTAACCAGCATCAACGGACAATGTATCTCCAAATGTCAGGCCCTATAGATATACAATCAGAACACCACTCAATGTGAATGTCGGTCTGGTCTAGTCAAAATCAATGGGGTATGCTCCCTTTGCCCAGCTAATAGTTATCTTTCCAATGGCTTGTGTATCACTTGTCCTTCGAACTCCTATCTTTCATCAACAGGTTGTCTCTGTAATCCAGGTTATATCCTCAACAGTCTAGGTCAGCACTGCGTCTCTTGCAACAGTCTGCCTAATACATTCCTGATCAACAATCGCTGTGCTCGTTGCCCTGGATAGCTAATCTACAACCAGATTAATATGAAATGTGAGTGTGCTCAGGGTCAGAGGATGGTGGGCAGTAAATGTATTCAAAATTGCAACGAGGATGAGTTGCTCGATAGCAATGGTCGATGCTACAGTTGCGGGATCAACATGGTGCCTTCCAATGGAACATGTGTTTGTCGAAGTGGATATGTCAGGAATAGCAGCTGTGGGTGCATACTGTTGTGCAATTCCAATCAGTTCATTTACAATGGTGGCTGTGCGATCTGTCCTCCTTCCATGATTTACTCTCCATAAATCAGAGGCTGTATATGTCCATTCAACTCTTACTGGAGTCAACTAACTAATAGCTGCCAAAACTTTCCTGTTCCACCTCCTAATAACACTACCTGTCCTCAAGGGCAGTACTACGATACAACCATCCTTGTATGCATTAGTTGTCCATCTAACTGTATCAGTTGTCTAGCCTCCAATCAATGCACCCTCTGCCAGAATAATTATCAGCTTGTCAATGGTAGGTGTGCGATGGTGGTGCCTTACTGTGGAGATGGATTGATTAGCAATCAGGAGCAGTGTGATACAGGAAGTATGAGTCAGACTGGCTGTATCAATTGCATTATTAGTCAGGGATATACCTGTATTGGACAGCCTTCCATTTGTACTCCAACTGTTGTACCTCCTTCAGGAGATTCGCTTACCCTGGTGGGTCAACCTAATTCAAACACCAATAATGTTTTCATCACCCTCAGGAGCACTCCAACCTTCACCTTCCCAAATGAAAATGCTCAGCGATAGTTCATCAAAGCTAGCTTTATGGGAGGATTCAACCCTACCTTTTACTGTCTACAAAGAGCTACCATTTTGGATTTGTTTGACTGTCTGCTGATCTACCCTAGCGGTATTCCCAATACGATGTTCACCATCACCTTCTCCTACAACTACCAGGGCCACTTCGCTTCGACTAACGTCACAATCGACCCCTTGAATTCTGTCCTTAACGGGAGGAACAATTGATTTTATGCAAGGTATTCATTACAATGTCTGTATGCAAATGAGAAGAACAGATGATCAGTCCTTGATGAGAGTCATGAAGGCGTACAGCCATCTTGACAGATCTCTCAGAGGAATTCCTAGCTCCCACTTTGTGAGGAAGTCCCAAAATTTGACCACAAGGCACAGACCTTCAACATCAATGATCTCAAATCTAGTCCAAAATTCCTTGATTACTCTGATGTCCTTGTCGCCCTCGAATCTTAACCGATCTGTAATTTCTGCCCCAGTTTTCCTCCATCCACCCATAAATGTCCTGACCAATAGTGTTCCGATCATCTTCCCTTCAAACAAGTACTGAGGAATGCCTACTCGGTTGCTGGTGTATAGTTTAGCTCTTACGATGTTGGCGAACCACTGTCCTAGTTCATCCATATTGACCAAAACTTCCTCCTTCCGCTCCAGAGTTTTATCGCAAATGTACAATCTTTTGAGGCCCAGCATGTCGTCGGCATGTGTGGCTTTGAACTTGGTCATCTGGATAAAAGGATATTTGTGGAAAGCCCTGTAGTCAATGATGACATGTCCCAGCAGAAGGTGGAAATGCGAGACTGGCTGCTTGACCATGATAGCCCCTTAAAATAGGGTGACATCGGGACTTTCCAGTTCTAAGGCAGCAGTATATCCTAGCTCTTTACAACGTTCGCACTGGCAATTGATTCCGCACCCTCTGGTATAGTCATTAGCAGGAACTTCCTGCGTTTGGGGAACCTATTCTTCTGCTGCGATGGTACTGAGGTATATATTGGAGGGAGTAGTAGCCTTGTCGATGTTGGCAACTTCCATTATGGCTATTCCGCTTAATTAAACAACAACTTTGGGCAGAATATAGGAAATGACTAGTTAAACGAATCTAGCATAAATTGATCAGTCGTAATCATCCTCACTCTACCACATACGGGGATCCAACATTTCTTCATTGTACCCGTAAGCATTATCGTACCAGTCGTGGACACCCTCAGTTTCGTCAAGCCACTTCTTGTTGTGCTGGTAAAACTTGCCCTGTTTTATGCTCTCACATAACTCTATGTCGTCTGTTTCACGCAATATCGTGAGCACCTCGTCATTCATTTCTCTCACGCCTTCGTTGGGATCCTCAATCAGGTCTAGAATGCGCATAAGGACCTCTCCTTCATTGAGAATGCGTTCCAGGCCAACCGAGTGGAAGAGATAGCAGTAAAGGCAATAGAGAACTTGGCAGATGAACTCAGGGTCGTATTCTTTTCCCAGGAAGAGGGTCAGTACTGGCTCAAACAGCTCTTTATATAAATAATTATACTTTCGATGAGGGTGCAACATTCGGCCTCTTGACAAATATTGGCAATCAAGGCCAAAATTTCCATCAAAATGTCGTCTTCGGTGATTCCATTGATCATCAGTTTCTCGAGGAAGTCGATGAATCTTTCGTTGACTAAAAGAATATCAGTCCACTCCTTTCCTAGCTTGGCTCCAGCCATGATTCCGAACAATTACAGACACATTTCGCTGTTTTTGGTCTTCGTCATCACTGTCTTTATCAGCTTATCCCGAACCACGCCTTTCATGTCATTGTGGATCTCCTCAGATTTGCTTGATCGGAGTACATTCTTGCAAAATTTAAGCAATGTTGGGTCCTCAGAACGGATAGCCTTATCCATCAGCTTAACGAAATCTTAGGGCATCAGATGCTAAACATTGCGTTCATTGGCTGCCAGATTTATGGCCAAGCCTAACAACTAGACTGCTCCGATGTTGGGGTGTGGAAATAGTATCAATTTGACCACATAGTCCATACAGTTGGTATAGGCTAAAGTGTATCTGATGGCTGATTCAGTTGAAAGCAAGTAGAGGATGTTGAGGGCTGTCATTCTGTTGGGAGAATCCTGGGCCAAAAGATGAACAAATTTAGGGATCAGCCTGGCATTTTAGATGGATTGGCGAGCTCCCTTGTCAAATGCGAGGTTGTAGTATACCATCAGTGAAAAATTCAGCAATATTTCGTTGTCGCAGGTGAAAAATCTTTCCAGCTTATCAACCAGGCCCACTGCCAACTGAATATCTAAATGAGTACCATTTGGTCCTTGTATTCCGCGATAATTGAGAGCTTTCGAAGGAAGCCAAGAGTAACAATCAGAAGGTGGAAGTCGTTCCTTTCAAGGCAGCGAATCAGAATTTGGACAAGTCCTGCCTTTCTCATTTTCTTTTCGATAGCAGGGTTGGCACTGATGTTGAAGAGGATATTGAGGCAAATAAAGAAGAGCTTGTCTTGCTTCCAGATGAGGACGTTGAGAATTTTCAGCTTTTTCTTTGCGCTTACTCGATCCTCCTCATTATTTTTCCTCCACATTTCGATATACTAGCTGTAGAGCAAGTCAAAACGTTGAATCTGATTTTCAAGCACATCCATGATGGTGATGCCAACTTTGTTCTCGGTTAGCAATTATTGAAACTGTTGGTAGTTGCTGAGAATGTAGAATATGCTTAAGATGTAGACTGACAGGTCGATGTTCCTCTTGTGGTTCTAGGCTAGAGTTCGACTCAACACTGGCAGAAGGGAATCTTAATGGGAAAGGATATACCATGCTCAAGCAGGGTCTACAGGTTAGAGAAATCCTGAAATAACTAGAGGATATCTTTGCTGCATTTGATCTTCGTTTCGAGGGCATCCTAATAGAATGCTCCAATGTACTCGTCTAGCTTTTTTATATTTGGAACACTGCGAGTCATTCCAAGTTTAAATATTTTATAACCATAAACAACATTGAAAATCATTCACGCAACAGGGACTCCCATAGCGATAATCCAACCTTAGGCCATAGGTCAACCTCCACCATCCCTCCTCTCTCGACCTAACATATTGACTCATCTTCGACCTCAGGAATCGAGATGCAGGTCTCTGCTTCAGAGAGTTTAAGCTCTGATAAGAGAGATTAGTGCTATATCTTGCAGATGCTCTTTCTTTTGTTGGTAGAACGTTTATTGGCTGTTTTTCGGGTGCCAGTCTGCTTCATGTTAATTTGCTACTAAAAAATTATATGATCCAGATCTGTGCCGCCAATAGTTAAATGATTTAATGATATAAATTATCGCTTGTTATAGTAGTATTTGTTATAACTGAGCGGTCTACCAAAGAATGATACAAATATTCGAGGTAAATCATCTATTCATGCACTTCCCTTTGCGTTAAGCTTGATTGTGAATATTTTCTCTTTCTCTGGAACGTCAAGCAGCATGAAGTCAGGATAAAACTTTATCTGCAGCTCTGAATCATTGGGCAGTAGACTCATTGCGCATGAGAGAGTCTTGCTGTCAAATTGCATGTGACTATCGAGGTTATGTAGACTCTGCTCCTCCACTCTCAGATACCACTTTATTTCATGGTTCTTGTCTGCATCACTAATTTCAAGCATTCTTTTGCATGACTCGAACCTAAACCACAAGCTTGGGATTTTGTTTCCTTTGCAGTAGCTGAGGATTCCCTCAAAAAGACCCACTCTTGCCAATTTTAAAGTCATTGAACTTTCTACATTAGGTCTTAACTCCTCATCTTCGATAAGAAAATCCTCGTCGTCTTGATCACAACTCATAGCGACAACTCCATACTCAGCAAACCCTTTCCCTGTATTTGACCTGATCCTCATCATTTAGTTCGTAATAAAAATATCCAGGATGAGCTTGTTGTTTTCGAAGAGGTAGCTGAGGGCGGAGAAGTCCTCTAGTGAGTATTTGTGGAGAGAGCAAGACTCCATGTTATATTTGTAGCTCTGGAAAAGGTTACTCTTGAGAATGATAGTGATAAGTATGTCCTTGGCATTGGAGGCAAACTGCATCTCCATCTCTTCCTTTTTCAGAATCAGGTAGAAATGATCAACCCCTTTAAGGTTCTTCGGGCTGAGATCTTTAAAGATCTGTTTGAGAATCTGAGCCTTAATCTTCCCTTCAAAGCGGTAACGACTTATCTCCTCCTGCATGAGTATATAGCTGACCGCTAAAATATAAATGCAAACATCTAGTCTTTATTTATCAATTCAATCAGTCAATAGTAATAGTCATCATACTGAAACATCCCGCAGTCCCATTGCTAAAGTTAGCAGACCAGCTGCAGGACTCTTTAGAGCGATAACCCCTAAGGTCTCACATTGCTCGTAAAGAGCTAATATATCAGACTTACCTGTGATTTATTTGATTAACTCTTATAATGTTTCAAGAGGAGTCTCATTGGTTTCTTATTCTTCATCTGGTTAAATTTAAGTTATTTTCATGAAGTTGTTAACTTGCTTCTCACGATGGCTGATTTGTCCCTGGAGTTCTAAGATGTCATTTTTGAACTCGTAAATTTCCTACAATCCCTTGGCAATATCGTGGCTATTTTTTGTCTTCTTCTTAAAACAAACAGGGTTTGGAGTGCTTCCTTTTTTCTTCTCGAAGGTAACCTGAGAGTTGTTCTTTACCATCACCTTTCTTTCATTGTCGATTTTTGCATGTCCTTTAGGAGTCAAACTTGGCTACGAAACTTATTTTCGACGCATTTGCTCTCCTCTTTTCTTCTTATCAGGCTTAGAATACAAGTTATCTCTTTTCACAGGCATATCGTGATGTTTGTTACTAACCTGGCTCTTCGGAGATACTGATTGCTACAAGTAAGAAAAATCATCTGGGCTGCAATCAATGAATAGACCTTTTGATGCTCCTGAACTTTTCTTGTTGCCCATGCTCAACTCCAGCATTGAGACATGAAGTTCATTATCCTTCACTTCATACTTCATCATTTTTGCTTTGTCTCTCAAAATAGGAGTCGATAGCACCTATCCAATGGTAGGTCTTTTAGCTGGATCTATTTGCATCATATCAGCCACAAGTCTTTTCAATTATTTTGAATAATTTTTAGGCACAGGAAGATATTCTCCTCTTGATATTTTTAGGGCCAAAGCAGGCAAAGAGCCTGCATCAAAGGGAGTCTTGAGCAGACACATTTATAGAAGAAGCACTCCCAACGACCATATATCTGTTTTGAGAGAATATTCCTTGTTATCACAGATTTAAGGAGACATGTAATAGGGTGTACCAACCACACTCTTGATTTTGTCTAGAGTCTTCAGTAAAGGTCTTGCGATTCCAAAGTCTCCTAATTTGACGTTTCCATCCCTAGTCAGAAACACATTTTGAGACTTAATATCTCGGTGAATTATCTTTCTCTCATGAACATGCTGAACAGCCAAGCACACTTGTGTAAACCAGTGCAAAATTTGATTCTCTGAGAATAGCATGTCTTTCTTTGATCGCATTTATTTGATCCTTTGGCTTAGATCTCCGCCATCTGCATAGCTCATCAATATATTTAGGTACCCGTCTTTGGATCTAAACTACCCCATGAACTTAACAATAAAGTCGTGGTTGAGAGATTGCAGGATGTGGGCTTACCTGACAGATTATTCGATTTACTCTTCCGTCATGCCCATGATTTCGATCTGCTTGAGAACGCACACTTGTCCAGTTATACGGTGTTCGACGAGATAACATTTTCCATAGGTTCCCTCTCCTAAAATTGTTAGCTTTTTGTATTGTTCTTCCTCCTAATTTTCAAATGACATATTTTAACTATCAATGTTATTAAGTGAATACAGTCAGACATTTTGTTATTGAACTTATTTGATAGTAATAAATAATAGGAGAACAAGGTAAAAATTAACGATTAAGATTGAGGCTATTCTGAGCTGAAGCCAAAATGCTAAGCAGTAAACGTGGCTGAGTGGTCGAAAGCAGCAGACTAAGGATCTGTCCCAAACGGGATCGTAGGTTCGAATCCTACCGTTTACATTTTTACCATCAACATAAAGTAACCCGATTGAACAAGACTTCCACAAAGAGAGCAAACAAAGAAAGGGACAGGAGGAGGTGCCTATTGTATGATATAGATTGTTTTGAACAGTATTTGAGTTAGATAAAAAAAACCTCCGAAACCGAGAATTGAACTCGGGTCTCCTGCGTGACAGGCAGGGATAATAGCCACTATACTATTTCGGATCAGCTAAACACTGCTCATTTCCTCTCCTTATAATGCTTAACCAGAGAGTAGATCTTAAGTTTTATCCTTTCTGGTAGTAATAGTGGATGATTTTACAAATAATTAGGAGATGATCATTCAACAACGGATACGATTGATAATTTATCTGCCTTGTTTCAGGTACTCTTTCAGGGCATCTTGAACTTCTTTGAACTTGTATTTCTGCTTGCCAAAACATAAGTCTGATTCAACATTCTAAACAAGCTTGATTTCTCTATACTCAACAGGCTTCGCCAAGTTTTCGAGACCTAAATCACAAAAAATACTACCTTATATAATTGTTGAGGCCTCTTCCATCAGCTTGAGATCATCAGTCGATGTCTGAAGCTTCAGAATCTTTTGAGATGCCTCTTGTTTTTGCAACCACTCTTCTTCACTCTTGTCGATCTGTTATATTTGAGTACTAAAATGTTCTCTCAGCTCTTCTAAAAATCTACCCTTTCTTAATTTGACTGTAGCAATCAAATCATCAAAATATTTTTCTGATTGAGTGATGACAGTCTCTGCATTCTATTCCAAAGATAGTTTCGCGTGTCGGATGTCTAACAACACTGATTCTGTTTTGTCAAACTTAAGCAATCCATCTCTGACTGACTCATTGATTTTGTTGCGAATATCTCTAGCTCCCTCTTCGATTTTACAGACCTAATGTCCCTTGTGTGCATCGAACATGAGACATGATGGACAAATCATGCTGACTAATGAAAACATTACCAGTAGCACTGAGTACAATAGCATTCAAAGACTCGGTTGTGGGTGTTGCAAACTCCAATGTCCATAGGTTCTTAGGCTTCGTGTACGGAGTCCATGTTAGTTATATAAAAATTCTAAAATAAAATTGAAAATCACAATTCTCTGAATTTAATGATTTCGAAATCTAGGTCCTCGAGCTTGGTTTATTTTTGGTCCTTTACTCTCAAATAGCTAAATGTGTTGAACAGTTTTCTTGCTTCCTCTTAGTTTTCAAAACCCAAGAACTCAGTAAAGAGTGAAATATTGTACTTCTGAGGATTTGCGTTGTTTACAAATATTGTTTTAACCAAATCATCGAGGCTCATCTTTGCATGCTTCTGCTATTGTATTTCACGTGGTTTTTTAGGGATTTTCAGGAATTCTTATTTTTATTTGTCCTAAGCCAGCAGTTACTGATACTCTTAATATATCTGAGTAGAGTCGTTGTAAAATTATATTTAAAGCTGTTTTTTGGTGGCTATCAGCTCTTATCTCTTGCCTTAATTCCACAGTTTTTCAATCTTGGGGTGATACTTTTCAATAGCAATTGTTGTGAGTTTTTAATATAAGTAAGCTCGACCTCCATCATCAAGAGGATACTCAGGGATAGTTGATTTGAATTATCGGGCTTCCATGTATCGTTTCATAATCCGTTGATATCTTTCCATCAGCACCGGGTGGTTTTTTATGAACTAAGGAGGCTCAATGTACCTGTATCGCATTTTAACACACTTTTTATTCACCTCATCATTGTAAATGTCAAATTTCTATATAGAAGCAAAGTTACTTTTCTCAACTCCATGACCTATCTGATGGTCTTACGGACTCCTTCTTCTTCAGGAGTTAACTTCAAATTTAAGGTATCTGACAGCATTACATAAAGCAGATGTTTAGTGCTCATGAATGGAGTCTCCCCTTTTTCCACCATTTTGAAGTAGGCAAGATGAGGCTAAATCATTTTGGCGACATCTTTCTCCAAATTAGTGAAAACATCTCTAGCTTGTTACTGCAAATCAAGTATATCCTGTTCAGGATCAACATATTTAGATCTACGTTTTGTAAAGAATCTGATCTTTCCATTCGCATCTGATAGAGGATCTATTTTTTTCTCCTCAATCAGTCTTTGAACGCTTTATTCAAGTTATCCAATTTAGGCTTGGAAAAGTTAAGGCATAATTTCGAAGAGTTTCTAAATTGCCATATTCTTACATACTTATTAACAGGGAGATTGTTATTCACGAGGTAGTGAATATTTTCAATCATTTCCATAATCTGAGGTTGAAGAAGCAAACCTGAAGGATGATAGTTGAGGTGTTTCAGATACTCGATCTGATTGAGAACAACAAGCTTCCGGGGACCTTCAATCAAAACAAATTCAGCCTAGGTCTATTCAAGCTTGTCTTCTACAATGACCAATTATCTTTGTTGCTCTTCTAGTAGCTCCTGAAGAGATCGGATTTCTTGATTAATAATGTCAAGCTCTTTGCTTTGGTCAGCTGTCAGCAATTTGGATTATGTTGATAATTTTTGCTCCAGAAGCCTCTTTCTTTACTTGACCTGTTGCAGTCTTAATTGTTTTCTTTGCTCTTAGAGCCTTTTGAACTATTCGGTGATTTCAACATTGATGTATTTTCGGTCTTTTTGGTGGCGTTATCGTCGAACAGAGGCACCTGCATCAAATTATAGGAAAGATTTGAATGCATCCGACCACTTTTTGCTGCTGAAAGGATTGATTGATTTTCGGATTAAACTGATCATAACTAATTTATCTGAACAAAATATCCTTGAACTACATTAAAGCTTAGAACTTTAAGAATTTTCAAGAGCACTTCAATAAAAATTAAAATAAGTCAAATTTGTCAACAATGTCATTTAGATTAATTGAAGTCTGTTGAACAATTATTTGAATTTTGAAAGATATGACTAATTATTAACGATCAGTCTTCAGCATTCGGCTTCGACCTTTTCAGGATTTTAGTTTCTTGGCCTGGAGTACCATTTATCCTTGCAAGTTTTTCTCTGCCATTATTCCAGTTCGTTATCCTGAAGGCAATCTTCATCGAATTTGAATTTAATAGGATTCAAAAGTGAGTTTTACCTCCTTCGATCTCTTCCTGAACCTTTGTGCCACTCTCTTGTCGTCTGATTCATCCTGGAAGTAACACTTTCAATTTAAAGTTCGGTTACTGGACTATTAGATAGTTTTCTTTGAGAAAGAGGGATGTGCTTGTTGGCCTATGAATTTCTCCTACTTCTGATCCTGACTTTTTAGGACATGAGATCTTGATGTGTGCGATTGATATAATGAACTGATTTGGGTTTATATGTGAGGTTGCTTTCGTATCCGATGGGTTTTTTGCGAGAATTGATCCTCATTGTTCTGTCGAGGTTGTTCAACTATCTTGACTGTTTGCTACGTTCGTTGCCAGTCATGACATATATGGTGTTCATCCATCCATTTTTGTCAAGAAATTCTCCCAAACGACCTTTCTTTAGATGAAATCTGTAGGGATTGTGATGCTGATGATGGGAGGCAGCTTGTTCTTTTTATCCCAAAGCCATTTCAGCCAGAACCTTGCGAGTGTTTTGACTTCGGTACTCGAACTATGGGGCTTGCTAGTGCTGATAAAGGTATCCATTAGGGTTGACTATGGTGTGCTTCTTCTTGAATTGATCGGGACTTTCCTTGCTAACGCCGTAGGTATGATGCGGAAAAGTTCTAATGCCTACATTTGTAGGTGCAGTTACTTCACTCTCCATGAATTTGAGAAGACCTGACCCACTCATATGGAAAGGTTAATAAAATTAAATACTTGCCACGAGGGAATCTCCAAGTGACTCAATTATGATGATATGGGATAATATGTTGAGAGAGGATAATTGAAGAAGGGTAGTGCTAGTTGGCGAAATAGGATTATACAATCAGACAATGAGCTTCTTAAGATATTCCTCTTTGGCCTTCTTGATATCGGCTCTGGTCTCGGTCTTTTTGGTGGCCAAGACTTTTCTTCTTTCTCCAGCACGGGTCTTTTTGATCTTTCTCTTCAACTACTTTAGGGGTTTACGCTTAGGATTTCTCTTGTGGACAATGCCGGCTCTTCTGAGACGGTGAAGGGGCTCGAACTTCACCAAGTACTGCTGGTTTTCGTAAGCAAGGCAGAAGCCAGTTGATCGGTTTCCACCGTAAGCGGTCTTGAATCCGTAAAGAACAATGTTCTTGGGTTCCCAGTGATATTTGTTAGAGATCAGTTCGCGGAGCTCTTTTTGAGAGACGTTAGGCTTGCCCTCATGGAAGACGTCGAGGACGAGTTCCTTTCTGGCCAGCAGTTTGTTGACTCTAAGTCTTCTGGTTTTGATTGTGACAGCCATAAAATAATAATATTTATTTTAAAAAATAATAATCCACTTTCTCTTCCCTCATTCCCTTTCGAACCTCCTTCAACAGTGTTCAAAATATTATCTTCAAATGCTATTAGTCTGGCATCTCTCTATTCTAATGGGTGAATTTAGGCTGACAGGCTTAGCTGAAAAGGAGTCTTTAATTTGGCAACAATTGGGCTTACATAAACTTTAAGCCTTTGAGAGTATGCTACATATTTCTTTGGAGATTGTAATATAAGTTTTTGAAAGGTATGAACTATTCATTTTTGCTCATGAGGCATGCCTAAAGCAGGCACAATAAATAGAAGGCTCAGTGGAAGTAGAGGTACAATGGCAAGTCCTACAAAAAACTTCCCTAATACAAACTTTCCAAATTCTCCCCTGACTTTATTGATAGCAATTAAGTTGATCTAGAGCAATGTCTTTATGTCAAACAACAACATATCAACCTTGATAACGTTGCCCTGATCATTTGTTCTCCACTCAGACGCTGCCTCGAAACCTGTAAGCAAATAACTCAAGGGCACACCGGATTTTCGATTGTGGTCGAACCAATGCTCTGTAGTCGACTCTCAGCTGCCTGGTCGATAGGCTCCTCAGCATTGGCTCTTCAACAGGAGTACCCCAACTTTGATTTTTCAGCTCTGTTGGACAATCCTGAGCGCTGGATGTTCAGTCTGATGTCTCACTGCTAGACGTTAGATGCTGAAGAGATAACTGAAATGAATCAGTCGATGCAGTAGTTCTTTTTAGCTATGCTGACCAAAGGTTTTGAGGAAAGCTACACAAAATTTTACCAAAGAACAAGGGACCTCAAAAAAAGACTAGCTTCTATTATATCGAAAAATACAAAACAGTTAGGTACTCCCCAAAGTTAAAACAGTAGAACATAAATAGTTATCATAGCTCACTCTTGTGTGCTTAGTTTCCTTCTGGGAAAGGAGCTCAACTAGAAAGGAAAAGTAAAGGATAAGATTTCCTTTGAGCATTGCATCCCCCAAAGATTTTCATCGGAACAGGTGCTTCAATCGAATATAGTCCATCCAGGTCTCTGAGAGAAATGAGTGGTGATGATGGTTGATTTAATTTCCCGTATTCAACTGATGATAATAATTGTATTGATTAATGCTTGCTCGGAAGATAGCAAACGCTCTCGGACGATTCGGTTCAACTAAAATCAACGCTCTTTCACTTCTTTCGCTTGAGGAGAAATAATCCTACCTTAGGAAAATTGAAGAAAATGCTGTCGTGGACTATAAAACTTATCCAGTTCTTCCCCATCAGGACCCTAACTCTCCTTAATATGTTGCCTCGGAGCTCGACGAGTATCATGACAAAGTAGAAGTTCAAGAGTACAACAACATCATCACAAACTTCAAGAATGACCTCAAAGTGCAAAGATAAGTATGGGCTGCCATCGCACAACTTGACCGACCCTACAAAAATGGAATCCCCGGTGTCGATACTAACTTGAGCAAAGACGGGCCCACCAAGGAGTAACTCCCTGACCTAGGCTTCCCCCGTCGAGATATAATGCGCGAAACCCAATGGACCTTCAATAATGAGGATAGATTCATCGCCAACACTCCCTGGCACACCAAGACTCAATTCAAGCACATTGTCGAATGGGAAAAGGAAAGACTCAACAGGCCTGTCACCCGCAACTACAACCATGGCAAAGGATACAAGTACGATGTGCCTATCAAGCCTGAATAAAAATACGAATATGTTTCAGATAGACTTGGGCATCCTTAATTCTTTGGCAACCCCCTTGAAAGGCTTCTCAAGCTCGAGAAAGATCTCTACCATCCTACTTTCACTGATCAGCCTTTCGTCAAAATGCCTACTCAATATCCTAGCAGCCAGCTCAACTTTGAGCAAGGTGAGGTTATCTACGAAAACACCAGAGTTCTTGAATGGATTAGAGCCTTCCAACTCGGAAATATTGCTCTTCTGGCCTATGGTGGCGTTTTCCTTCCCTTGAACATGGCCTTCAAGACTAATTTGACTGTTGACAAAGCCGACTAGTTGTTTATCGGTCAGCAACATTTGTGGAACCCCTACAGCATCGATGCTGCCAGGCTTTTCACTCCTATATCAACCGTCGGAGTTTTCTATGTTGTTTATGCCACCATGAAAATCATAACTCAGTATGGAGGGCAGTACGCTATCAAGGTCAGCTATTCCAAAGACAAGGTAAGACATATTATATTTAGGAACTTTTGTTTGTGAAGAGGATCAACAACTACTTCCAAGTCGAAGAAGACGTTTATGAAACGGCACACCTTGAAATTCTCCCTCCTAGACAAAGATCAGCTGTTCAAGATCTCAGCTCTCAAGACACTGATGGTCTATGGAGAATAACTTGCCTCAATACAAAAAATTCTATTCTTCTCTACAACGATGAACAGTATTGGAACAAAAAGCTCAAAACTGAGTTCCTAAACAGCGTATAGTTGATTGTATAAAGAAACTTAACTTCTGGGACAAGAGCTACTACGGCTATAACCGTAAAGAGCACGCCGAACAGGAAGCCAGATGGAGAGAAGAAGTGTTCAGTTCATTGGACCAAGAGGCTCTTCCAGGCAAATGATCCTATTAATCAATCCACTAAAATGATAACTCATATAGAGATAAGATCAGTTCAATGCACCTTTTCAATGAATTTTTGATATTCCTTGGCAAAACGTCTCAGAAAAGCTTATTTTTTCTTCTATAAATTAGGCTTCACAGGGGCTTCACCTTGTACGAGCTTATCTCTGTATATATTCAGAACCTGAATGAAACGGTCAATAACAATATGCTAGGCATCTCTCTCATCGCTGGTCATACATTGAATTCTATATTTGAGATAAGTAGCTTAGTTTTTCAGGGTTGAATAGTGATTAACAAGTTTTCGATATTTCTCGGATAACTCTTCATAACTAAGAGAGTTCGACTACTCCAATATCTTTTTCGTTTTTTCAAGCGATGATTCCTTTGATGTTAATTTAAGAAGTTCAATTTATTCTATTTTCTTGTATGAATCTTTGAACTATAAAAGCTACCTCTGCATCTCTTTGTTCTAAAGCTTATGAAGCCCGAGTTGAGCCTTTACTTCTGATAAATCTTAGCTGGTTTAATCGAGTTGATTTTTTAATCTATTGATTTCAATTAATTTATCTTTGACTTTTGCTCTTTCTTGGTCAAGTGCTTCTCTCAGTTCTTTGAGTTGTAGTCTTTGTTCATCGATATCATAGTCTTTGAGAGTTAAACTCTATCTTTCATTGGCCAGGGATTTTTACTTTTCTTTTAGCTTTAAATGTAGTTTGCGATTTTACCCTTCTAGTAATTGAATTCTGTCCATAATTTCTAACTTTGTGCTGTCAGCTTCTGTCGGCTCTTAATAGAGCATTTTCTCTTTCAAGGATATTTCCTTTTATTTGCTGTTCTGTGAAGCTTTTAAACTGGCAAGTTCAGAGGCGATGGCCTTTTTTTACTCAGATTATTCCTGATACATATGTTGACATTCTTCAAGCTATTATTCGATAATTTTCATTTTTTCCTACTGCTGGTATATTTTTGAGCTTAGCTTGAGTATTGTTTTGGATAAATACTTCAGCTATCTTCTGAGAAGAGTCACATCATCAATCACTTAAAGAGGTTGCACCATCTGAGACCAGCTTTAAGAGAGCAACAGTTCGTAAGTGAACCCTCTATCCTCTCTTTATTCGATGTTATTATGCTCAGATTCGTTCTTTTCAGTGGCTTGTTTAACCTCTCCTGGATCAGTCTTATTCATAATATTATAATGATAGAGCAAACAGGGCAATTCAAAGAATCCTATAGACAATGGAAGCTTCATTAAGAGGTTGAGGGCTCGGAACATTCTAAGAAGGAGAAGCTTAATATATTTTTTTGATTATTTAATTGGTATATTTTTATCATAATATTAACACATGGTCATTAAGACTGAGCTTTGCAACTTCAGCGAGTGGAAAATCTACCCCGGCAGAGGAATCCGCTATGTCGCCAAGGACGGCAGACCCTTCTTGTTCCTTAACAAGCGTTGCAGAAGTTTCGGCTTGAGGTATACTCTCTAGCTAACTTAGAAAACTCAAAGCACAGAGACTCAGATGGACTACCGCCTGGAGACGTCTCCATAAAAAATTAAAGCAAACTGATACCGGAAAGAATAAAAAGAGAAAAGTCTTCAGAAAGTAAAGAGCTATTGAAGGTGTGACCCTTGACGACATCAAAAAATTCAAGAATGCCCGCCCTGAAGAGAAGAAAGCTTTGGCTGAGGAAGCTGTGAGAGAAATCAAGTAGCGCAAGAGAGCTGCTGTTGCCAAGAAAGCCACCGAGAAGAAGACCGTGAACAAGGACAAGGCTGCCCAACAGAAAGCTCAAGACAAAGCTGCCCAGAAGGCCCAGAAGAAGGCAGGAGGCAAGGGAAAGAAATGATCAACCGTCCTATTTAAATACATATTGCCTAATTCAAAGTTTAAATATTGGACGATCAGAATCTAAGTTCGTGGGGTCTGGTTCTGTTTGAGATGGTGAATCTGGTAGCAAGATATCCTTTCAGGTGCTCAACCTTCTTGATGTTTTCCAAAAGACTAGCATCAACTGATTTCTGGACGTTTTTCAACTCAGCTCTCCACTTGGCATCGGCCTCATTACCAGCCTCAACTCTCTTCTGTCTGATTTCGGAAGCATTCTTGAGCTCGTTCTTGGTGAATCTTCTAGACTTCTTGAAGAAAGAATCATCAATGTTGGTCTTGACTCCGTCAACTGCGACCTTGGTGGAGGTAGCAATCACGTAAGCAGGGTTGACTCTTCTAAGAGGAACACCATTAACGGCGTAAGGTCCAGTAACTAAAAGGTTTCCGGAGGCGAGAGTTTTAAGAGCAATAACTCTTCTTCCTCTGTTGACACCGGAGAGCAAAATGACGACGGTTCCGGGAGTGATTGATTTTCTGCCCTTGGGTGCTTGGGCCTTTTTGGCGGCTCTTTTCAAATAAGGTTTTTCTTCGTCAGAAGGATACCAAGTGTTATCTTTATTTCTGAGTCTGCGTTTGGGAGCTCCTCCAAGACCTAGGTAAAATGAATGATACTGAGATGAGAAGTTGAGGGCTGGCTAGCTCCGTTGACTCCAAGAAGATGGATGGGGGTGGCACGGTAATATCTTGCCAGCTTGTGGGCGATTCTAGCTCTAGCAGCGGTGGTTTTAGTCTTGCTCTCAACCATATTTGTGACTATGAATATATGATAAAATAATAATATTTCTCATTTTAATACAAATCCTTCAAAACAGCTAGCTCTGAATCATCATTCCTACTCCCTGTATTTTTTCCCTCATTTAATGGTATCATACACTGCTCTAATTCATATTCTTTATATTGGCACTTCAACCTAATCTACTGGGGTTGGGGTTGGGG
>Ga0100379_10002500_pt1 | contig 17408 bp, 5 predicted proteins | sample CryGeymeta201503_FD_80418 | JGI IMG/M metagenome (GOLD analysis project Ga0100379, IMG submission 80418) | Groundwater microbial communities from Crystal Geyser aquifers in Utah, USA - Crystal Geyser metaG 2015-03 | ecosystem: Environmental > Aquatic > Deep subsurface > Groundwater | place: USA...
ATGTTGCCGCTGGCACCTATATACTAACTGTAAACGATGCTGTTGGATGTTCAGACACGGCTTCTTTTGAAGTAATTAATCCAGCCGCAATGACTGTTTCACTTTCCCCAACTGATGTTGCTTGCAATGGTGGCTCAACAGGTAGCATTAACACAATTGTTAGCGGAGGAACTACCCCATATTCTTATGCTTGGAACACCACCGAAACAACATCAAATCTCACTGGTTTGAGCGCAGCATCTTACACCATTACTGTAACAGATGCCAATGGCTGTTCGCAATCAGAAACTGCAATAGTTGCTGAGCCGATTGCATTAACTGTAGCTTCTATTAATGTAACACCAAATGCTTGTGCTGGTGGTAGCAATGCTAGCATTGCAATAAGCATAAACGGAGGAACAACTCCTTACACTTATGCTTGGAGCAATGGACAATCAGCAGTTACAGCTACTAACTTGAGTTCTGGTTCATACACTGTTACAGCTACTGATGCAAATGGTTGTACTATTGATTCCACAATAACCATAGCACCAACTGTTAATCCAATATCAATTACCCTCACTCCTACCAATGCCGTTTGTTTTGGAAGCAGCACAGGACAAATTTCTGCAAGCGTATCGGGAAATACAGGTCCATATACGTACTTATGGAGCAACGGAAGTACAACGGCAACTAATTCAAACCTTGCGGCTGGCACATATAACCTTACTGTTACAAATGCATCAGGTTGTACAAATACAGCTACCGCAATCTTAGCGCAGCCCACACAGTTAGTTGCAAGTATTACAAACACGGTAAACCAATCTTGTGCTGAAGCAGATAATGGAACAGCAACTTTAAATGCGACTGGTGGAACAACTCCATATTCTTACGCTTGGCCAAATGGAGCTACCACGGCTACAGTAACTGGTTTAGCTGCTGGCACTTATGTAGCCACCATTACGGATGCTAATAATTGCAGCACTACTGCAACAGCTACTATCAATCTTTCGCCATCAAATCTTAATGCAAGCATTGGTTTAATAAACAATGTAAGCTGCAACGGACAAAGCAATGGTGCATTAGCTGGAGCTGGAACAGGCGGTAATGGTGTATTGAGTTTGACTTGGTCTACAGGTGCAAATACAGATACTATTACCAATTTAAATGCTGGTGCATATAGCCTAATCGTGAATGATACTGCTGGTTGTGCTGATACTACTGCAATTACCATCACTCAACCAAATGCATTAACTCTTAGCTTGAGCAACACACCTGTAGTTTGTAATGGAACAAACACTGGAACAATCAGCTCAAACAGAACTGGTGGAACAACACCTTATAGTTATCAATGGAATACAGGAGCTACAACATCAAGTTTAGCAGCTGCAGCAGCTGGTACGTACACACTTACTGTAACCGATGCAAATGGATGTACTATTTCAGCAAGCTCTACTGTAACTCAGCCAACTCCCATTACAGTGAGCAATATTCAAACAACACAAACTACATGTGCTGGTGGTAATGATGGTGCACTATCTGTTTCTATTGGAGGTGGAACCACGCCACTCACTTATGCTTGGAGCAATGGCGCAACAACTTTAGCTCAAACTGGTCTTAGTGCAGGAAGCTACACCATCACTGTTACTGATGGCAATGCTTGTACAAAAACTACTATTGTGGAAATTCAACCGACAGATAGTGTCGACTTGAACTTGACCATTGCTAACGTAACTTGTTTCGGAAGCCATGATGGTATCATTGTATCAAGTCCACAAGACGGAACCGCACCTTACTCTTTTATGTGGGGTAACGGAAGCACCACAAGCGCAAGAGTTAATCTTAATGGTGGATTCTACCCTTTAACGGTAACAGATGCTAACGGCTGTTTTACAAGTCAAAACATCGAAATAACTGAAGCTACGCAGCCTATCGTAATTAGCAATGCAGTTTCTACAGATGTAGATTGCTTTGGCGACAGTACTGGAACAGCGTCACTGAATGTGAGCGGTGGTATTACACCGTATTCATATACCTGGTCAAACGGAATGACTTCTGGAAACCCAACCAACTTAACTGCTGGAACCTATCAAATCACCATCGAAGATTTCAATGGTTGTATTGGATTCGATACAGTAACTATTTCTGAAAATCCTGAGATTGTTATTTCTTCTTTGGTTGGAATAGATGTTACTTGCTACGGTGGAAATGATGGTTCGGCAACTGTAGCCGCAGCCGGTGGAGTTGGTTCTATCAGCTACAGCTGGTCAAATGGAAATACTGGAAACACTGCTGCTAACCTTACCAGCGACACATTCGCGGTAAGCGTGACCGATGCACTTGGATGTGTAGTGAGCAATGAACTTTTCATTGAACAACCAGATAGTTTCAATGTACAATCAGTTCTTACTGATATTGCGTGCTACGGTAACAATACGGGTTCTATCAACCTTACTGTTACTGGAAACACTGCGCCATATTCTTACACTTGGAGCAACAGCGCTACAGCGCCAAACAACAGCAATATCGGAGTTGGAACTTATACGGTACAAATTGCAGATGCAAACGCATGCAGCACAAGTGCCACTTATACGCTTTCTCAACCAGATTCGATAACAATTACCTTAGATTCTACTAATGGAATACTTTGTAATGGAGATGCAACTGGCGCAGTTTACATTTCTGTTAGTGGTGGTGTAAGTCCATACACTTATGCTTGGAGCAATACTTCACAAACTACCGAAGACATTACTTCACTAGATGGTGGCGTTTTCGAAGTTTCTGTAACAGATGGCAACAGCTGTTTGAAAACAATGAGCGTAACTATTGCTGAGCCAGCTGCCCTTTCAATTGCAGTTGATTCTGCAATTAATGTTAGTTGCAACGGAGCAGCAGATGGAAGCGGATACACTTCAGTTTCAGGAGGTACAACTCCTTACACTTTTGCTTGGAGCAACACATCACAAACCACAGAAGATGTTTCTGGCCTAGCTCCTGGAACGTATGATGTTACCGTGAGCGATGCAAATGGTTGTTCAGATGTTGCTCAAGTAACCATCACAGAACCTGCAACACTAGTTGCATCTATGGTTTCTTCATCAAATGCCAATTGTTTTGGCTCAACAGACGGTGAAATTGTTGCGACAGGAAACGGTGGTACTACTCCATACGCATACAACTGGTCAAATGGAACTACAACAGCAACTAATGCAAACATTGGAGCTGGCACTTATGGTGTAACTATTACAGATGCTAACGGATGTACTTCAACTGGAAGCTACAGCATTACAGAACCAACATTGCTTGGCGCGATGGTAGTAAATGTGGATAGCGTAAGCTGTTATGATTTAGCTGACGGAACTATTGAAGTAGCTGCAAATGGCGGCACTACACCTTATTCATACGCATGGAGCGCTGGAATAGCCAATGAGTTGAACACCGGATTGATTGCTAATGCCTATACTGTTACCATTAGTGATGCAAATGGCTGCGATACTATTTTGACCGCAACCGTTGATCAACCAGATTCAATTTCAATAACTGTTTCTGGAACAGATTTACTTTGTTTTGAAGACAGCACAGGAACTGCCACAGCCTTGGCCACAGGTGGAACCGGAACTTTGAACTATAACTGGAGCAATGGAGAAAATACTGCTGCTATTGCAACATTATTGTCTGGAACATTTACCGTGACCGTTACCGATTTTAATGGTTGTATGAACGATGAGTCTATCACCTTGAATCAACCGAACATGCTAATGGCATCTACCTCAGTAATCGCAGAGCCACTTTGTTTTGGTGATTTATCAGGAAGCATAGAAGCAACCTCAACTGGCGGAACTTTACCATACCAATTGGCTTGGAATAGTGGCGATACCACTACTTCGATAAGCGATGTGGCCGCTGGAGCATATATGCTTACCGTAACAGATGCAAACGGTTGTATGATTTCGGTATCTGATACTGTAAACCAACCTGATGCTTTGACAATGACGTTTGACATCACAGATGCACTTTGCAACTATGACACCAATGGTGCGCTTGCTGCAAATGTTGCTGGCGGAACAATGCCTTGGAGCTTTGCATGGACAACTGGAGATACTACCGCAAACATCTCTAACCTTGCCATTGGCAGCTACAGTGTAAACATTATGGATGCTAATGGTTGTGTTATTGAAGATAGCGCATCGGTAGATTACACTTCGCAAAGCATTGCACTTGATTTAGCAGATTCAGCGGTTGTTTGCAAGCCTTTCAGCATCACAATTGAAGCTGGTGTTGATGCATCAAGCTACTTATGGAGCACTGGAGAAACCACACCTCTTATCACTGTTTACAATGGAGGGGTTTATCAGTTGGTAGTAAGCAATGCTGACGGATGTTTGTCTGCAGATAGCACAATAGTAATCGAGCAATCGTGTGTTGGTATTGATGAGGTAGCAGACAACATGAGTGTTGAGTTATATCCAAACCCTAACCGCGGTGAGTTTATCGTAAACTTTAACAATGTGAAATCTGATCGTGTGTTTGTAACCTTTACTTCGCTTGATGGCAAGGTGGTGAGAGATACATTCATCCCAATTTCGTCAAACACAGTTACTGAAAACTTCAACCTAAAAGGTGTGAGTCAAGGAATTTATTTCATGACCATTAAAACCGATAAGGAGATGATTACAAAACGTGTAATTATAGAATAACATCATTCAAATTTTATGAAAAGGCCGAGGTTTAACCTTGGCCTTTTTTATTGAAGGCTCTCTTATTCTAGTTCATTAAATTCGCCCGCTATGATTCACGGTAAAAAAGTGGTGGTGGTAATGCCCGCCTACAATGCTGAAAAAACACTCAAGACAACCTATGATGAAATCGACTTCAACATAGTAGATGACGTAGTATTGGTTGATGACAAAAGCAGTGATAGAACAAGTGAGTTGGCCAAGGAAATTGGCATTAAGCATGTGATCAGACATGAACAAAACTTGGGTTATGGCGGCAATCAAAAATCTTGTTATCGCAAGGCACTCGAGCTTGAGGCAGACATTACCATTATGGTTCATCCAGATTATCAATACACACCAAAACTTATCCCAGTAATGGCGCAGATGATTGGTTCAGGGTTATATGATTCTGTGATGGCTAGCCGAATTTTAGGAAAAGGAGCTTTGCGCGGTGGCATGCCGATGTATAAATACATTGCAAATCGCTTTCTTACGCTTTCGCAGAATTTTCTGATCAATCAAAAACTGAGCGAATACCACACAGGCTACCGTGCGTTTTCGAAGAAGATTTTGCAAACCATAGATTTTGAAGCAAACTCAAACGACTTTGTATTCGACAATCAAATGATCTGTCAGATTTTTCATGCGGATTTTGAAATAGCAGAAGTAACCTGCCCTACCAAATACTTTGAAGATGCCAGTTCCATCAACTTCGCGCGAAGCACTACTTATGGTTTGGGAGTTTTAAAAACATCTTTCCAATACAGAATGAGCAAGTGGGGTTTAGGATCTAACAAGATTTTCAAACAAAAAGGGAATTGAAATTTCTAAAAAACAATTGGATTTTTGTAGTCATGATGGTCATTTGGATCATCAGCATTTTACCATTTCTAGCACTTTATTCTAAGGCCGACATTCATCTATATCTCAACCAATGGCATAGTCCTTTTGGAGATGCTTTTTTTAAATACGCCACTTATTTAGGCGATGGACTAGTGGGTGGAATTGTGATTCTACTCCTAATTCTTTTCCAATTCAGAAGCGCTGTAGCAACCATCATTGCCTTTTTAGGCTCGGCAATTTTCACGCAAGTGCTCAAGAGATTTGTATTTGATGATCATTTTCGTCCTTCCAAATTTTTCGAAAATATAGCTGAGCTACACCTAATTGATGGGGTAAACATGCACTCGCATTTCTCATTTCCGTCAGGACATTCTACGGCTGCTTTTTCACTTTTTTGTATGCTCACTTTTATCAGCAAACCCAAGCTCCTGAAAGTTTCGTTTATGCTTTCAGCAATGACAGCCGCCTATAGCCGAGTGTATTTAAGCCAGCATTTTTTAGAAGATATTTATGTAGGCAGCATCATTGGCTCCACATTCGCAATCATCTCCTTCCAATTTTTTGAAACAAAAACCTGGGGCGAAACAGGCTTAATAGCGTGGGTCGAACAAAAACTAAAAAGCTAAGCATGATCAAAGATCGGCTCATACTTTTGGTGTATTCTGCCCTACTATTTGTGCCTTTTTTGGGTGCCGTGCACCTTTTTGATTGGGACGAAATAAACTTTGCAGAAAGCGCACGCGAAATGCTGCTTACCGGCAATTGGTTTCAAGTACAAATCAATTTTGAGCCGTTTTGGGAAAAACCACCCTTGTTTTTTTGGATGCAAGTGCTTTCTATGAAAGCATTCGGCATCAATGAATTTGCCGCGCGATTCCCAAATGCCATATGCGGAATAGTCACTCTTCAAGTATTATTTTCTATCGGTTTAAAATGGCAGAACAGAACTTTTGCTTGGGCTTGGACATTGCTCTATTCTGGCTCTATTTTACCATTTCTCTATTTCAAATCTGGCATCATTGATCCATGGTTCAACTTGTTCATATTCTTGAGTGTTTACCATTTGTTTTTAACCCTTGAGTTTCCTCAAAAAGGGCTTTTAAAAAATGCTGCCATTGCAGGTCTCTTTTCAGGATTAGCAATTCTTACAAAAGGTCCAGTTGGTTTGCTTTTAGCAATACTTACCTTCTTTGTTTGGCTGATTTTCAATCGATTCAAAAAACGAGTTTCACCAATTAGCGTTTTGGTTTTTGCAATGACAGCCGCGTTAGTATCAAGCGCATGGTTTGGCTACGAAGTTTACAAAAACGGACCTTGGTTTTTGATTGAATTCATACAATACCAAATTGATCTCTTTAGTAGGCCGGTTGCCGGACATAGCCAACCCTTTTACTACCATTTTGTGGTGGTACTTATTGGCTGTTTCCCTGCTTCTATTTTCGCAATCCCCGCTTTTTCTAGAAAGTTTCAAGGTGACAAATTCTATCTTTCAGCTTGGATGAAATACTTGTTTTGGGTAGTGATGATTTTATTCTCGATCGTAACCACCAAAATTGTGCACTACAGCTCTATGAGCTACATACCGCTTACCTATTTGGCAGCTTTGTACTTGGTGCGTGTTCAATCAGAAAATAGATCCTTAAATATTTGGTTGAAAAGGAGCGTTGCCGTTTTAGGATATATCATTGGAATCGCCATTTTCATATTTCCAATACTGCTTTATAACCGAAGCATTTTCATCCCTTACATAAAGGACACTTTTGTGCAAGGAAACTTAAGCGCAGATATTCCGAGTCTTGGAATAGAATGGATAGCTGGGTTACTTTTCTTGACAACTATTTCTTTAGTGATTTGGATACACAAGAGCACCTTGCAAAAGCGGTTTTTAATCCTAAGCGTTGGCCTTTCCTTATCCCTTTTATCCACCATGATTTTGGTTGTGCCGATGATAGAATCATTCTCTCAAAGAAGTCTGATTAATTTTTTTGAAGGGAATAAGGGTTCTGAATCTGTGTTCATACCCGCATATTTTAAGACTTATGCGCATTATTTTTATGGAAAAACCACTGAAAAAATGCCATCAAACTTAGATTTCAGACCTGAAAACATTGCAAATAACAAAGTTTTTATTGTGTGTAAAGTGCAACATAAAGACAAACTTTTGGCTAGTAACAAAAACCTTCGCTATCTCAGTGAGGGTGGGGGATATGTGTTCTTCTTAAGTAAAAACTGACGCGTAAGTAAAAAACCCTTTAAATAGTACTTTTTCAAGTTAAAGTTGAATTTTTAGACGATGAATTTGGAGTTTTCATCTTTATAACTCCTATTTTCATGGCCTCAATGTGTTAATTAATCCAACTATTTAACTTATGAAACAACACTCTACCTTTTTAAAAAGAGTAAATGTATGGAAGTCCTTTTCTAGGTCTTTCATGTTGCTAGGCACATTATTGCTTACAACATTTACCCTGTTTTCACAAACAATGACGGTGTCTAGCACACCACCTCTAAATGGAGGTAATTCTTCTAATGGTGTAACATTTACTGTTGCCGCCAACAATAGTATCAATATCACTGACTTTGGTCTGGCTACTGCCTCAGCGACATCTGGTACTTATCAACTATGGTATTCTACAACCTCACTCACGGGGGCACCAACTATTACAACAGCTGGAGGCTGGAGTCAGTTGGCTACTGGAAGTATTACTGGTGCTGGTGTTGGTACAGTTGTGCCTTTGAATTCAAACATTAACATTTCAATGAATTCGGGTCAAACGTATCGTTTCTATATCTTGTTTTCTGGTAACGTTTCCTATTCTAACGGAACTGCAACCGCAAATACGTATTCTGATGCAAACGTGACTTTGGCAGTAGGAGGAAACGTAGGGTACGGTGGAAATATTCCTAACCCAACCTTTAATCCTAGAATGTTTAACGGTACGGTAATGTACGAACTCAGCACTCCTTGCTCCAACCCCGTTACCGGAGGTTCGGCAATAGCCTCTGTTTCTTCTGCTTGCCCTAGCGCTCCTGTTCAGCTTTCATTATCAGGAGCAAGCGGAGGTATTGGCATGTCCTTTCAATGGCAAGAGCTAATTAGTGGTGTTTGGACTGACATTTCAGGTGCTACTGGAGGGTCTTACTCTACTGTAGTTACTACACCAACTTATTACAGATGTGAAATAGCATGTAGCGGTGGAACAGCAGCATTCTCTGATTCAGTATTTGTTGACGTTGAACCATTTTTTAATTGTTACTGCTCAGCAGGCGCAACAGCAACAACTTACGGATACATCGAAGAGTTTGAATTTGCCGATATTCAATACACTTCACCTACAGGTTGTGGTCAAGCCTACACTAACAATACAAGCGTTGTAGGAACTGCATTTTTTGGCAATACTTACAATTTAGAGGCTTACGTAAATAACTGTACGGGTTCTACCACTTATAATACTGGCTTTAAAGTATGGATTGATTACAATCAAAATGGAAGTTTTGCTGATCCAGGAGAAGAAGTTATCTCCCAAAACTTAACTTATTACCAAGTTCATGGTGGACCAATTACTATTCCGTCAACGGCACTTACCGGAGTAACTGGAATGCGCGTAATGGTGGTAGAAAGCGGAAGTCTTGCAGCAATGAACCCTTGTTATTCATTTACATGGGGCGAAGTAGAAGATTATGCTATAAATATTCAAGCACCACCTATGAACGATGCTGGTGTGAGTGAAATAGTAACTCCAATGCTACCTTACTGTGGCGGTGATTCTGTGGTAAGAGTTAAACTGATGAACTATGGAACAGATACACTTTTTAACGCTACACTTAATTTAGTAATAAACAACGGCACACCTATTACCTCTACTTGGACAGGTGTAATTCCACCATTCACCATCGATACCAACATAGTAGTAGCAGGCACCAATCCTGCTGGTAGCTTTACCCAAGGTGATGATATTATAGTTTATACTACTCTTCCAAATGGTGTATCAGACTCACTTTCTATTAATGATTCTGTTACTTTATTAGGTTTAACTTCAGGTTTAGCTGGTGTTTACAATATTCCTGGTGATTTCAGTACTATCTCTGGAGCCGTTGATACTTTAAACATGTTTGGTACATGTGACACAGTATGGTTTGAAATTGCTAACGGAACATATAACGAACCAATTGTAATTACCGAATTTCCTAGATTTAGTGCAGGTTCTCCAGTAATCTTCATGTCTGCTAGTTCAGACTCTGCAGATGTAATTTGGGACAACACTACAAGTGCAAGCACGATTGAATTAAATGGCGCTGACTATATCTGGTTTGAGGATTTGACAATAAAAAATTCTACTACGAGTGGAAACGTGATCAATATTAATAGTTCAGCTGATTACAACAAAGTCGAGCGCTCTCACTTAGTTGGTGTATCTATTAATAGTACACTCAATACAAATGCTACTATTTACAATCAATCTGGTATTGATAGTTACAACAGTTACTTTAACAACCATATTGAAAACGGTTCTTTCGGTATTTATTCTTACGGAAGTTCAACCACTGTACTTGAGCCTGGAACTGTAATAGAAGGTAATACCATCGAGAACTTCTACTATATGGGTTGTTACAACTACTATCAGGATGACATGATTTTTAACCATAACTCTCTCACCTCGAACTCAATTTACACCAGTATGTATGGTATCTATTGCTACTATACTAACGGAGATTTTGAGATGATAGGCAACCATGTTTATCCTACTGATGGAACCGATGGTTTCTACATGGGATGCTACATTTCGCAAGGTATTGGTAACGACCCGTTTGATAGAGGAACAATTGCTAACAACATCTTTATTGGTGGTAGAGCTGGTGAAACAGGAACTGTTTACGGTATGTATACAGCCAATGCAAGTGCTAAAAACTTCTATCATAACACTTTCTTGGTACTTGATGGGGGAGCTTCTGCTAGAGCACTCTACGCCTCAGGCAACAACGCTGCTGAATATATGAACAACATATTTGCAGTATTGCCGATTGACAGCAACTCATCTTACGGAACAGGAAATGCAGCTTACTACACAGGCGGTATTACGTTTGGATTAGACCATAATAACTATTACTCAGGAGGTACATCACCAATCTATTTTAATGCTGCATACAACAGCTTACAATCGTTTCAAGATGCTACTTCTAATGACCTAAATAGTTTTGATGTTAATCCAAACTTCACAGATACCATCAACGCTATTTTGTGTAATGACACATTAGATGCAGCGGCAATGGTCGTTGGAATTACAACCGACTTTAATGGTAACATGCGTAATCCTAGCACGCCTGATATCGGAGCTATTGAATTCCAAGGAGTTGGCACACTTACTCTCGGTCCAGATACAACTATCTGTAATAACGAAACCAATCTAATGGTAGGTGCTGGCGGAACAGTAATTTGGCAAGATGCAACAAGCGCGATTTTGTCAAATGGCAATTCAATTGTGGTAAACGCATCAACAGCTTTCCCTGTGAGTGTGTCATATACTAACTCTTGTGGAACTGCTAGTGCTGATGTAAGCTTGACTTTTGTGCCAAATGTGAATCTTGACGCTACTCTTCACTTATGTGCCGGAGCCTCAGAAACATTAAGCCCAGATGGTAATGGTAGCCCGAGCGCTACTTATGCTTGGTTCCCTAACGGAGAGGCAACTGCTCAACTTGAGGTGGATGCTCCTGGTGTATATTCAATTACTAAATCTGAAGATGGATGCGTGAGTCAAGCTAATGTTTTAGTTACACAGTCTGAAGAAATCACACTAGTTGATGCAGAAGCTTGTCAAACTAACTTGCCTTACTCTGTAAATGCAACCATCGCAAATGCAACTTCATACAATTGGAGTGGTGGTTCATCTACAAGTACTGCTCAAAATGATTTCACAACTTCAGGTGACTATTCCATTACTGCTACTGATTCTTTCGGTTGTACTACCATAGATACTTTTTCTTTTGAAGTTATTGATGTACCTGTAGCCGTTATAAGCAATGATAGTCACGCTTCAAACCTGTTCTTCTTAAGCAGCTTAGCCTCTCAAAATGCTGGAGCAAATGCTACATATTTCTGGACGTTTGGTGATGGTTCTACTTCAACTGATCCTAATCCAAGTCACCTTTTCCCTTGGAATGGTGCAGCACAAACATTCACAGTAACACTTACTATTACCAATGAATGTGGAACATCTACTACTGTGACTACTGAAATTACTTCAGATCCACTTGGTGTTAGTGGAATCGAAAATGCTTCGGCACTATTGGTTTATCCTAACCCTACAAATGGTTCGGTAACCATCAGCGGTGATTTCTCTTCTAACAACATCAATCTGCAAGTGATAGACCTAAGTGGTAGAGTGGTGAAATCAATCAGCAATGCTTTACTAGCTAACAATCAATTCGAACTTGACTTACAAGATCTTGCTAAAGGATCTTACCAAATCAAGATTGTAAATGGTGCTGATGTTCAAGTAGCTAAAGTTATCCTTAATTAAATCAAATTTAAACGCCCTCTACCTTGCGGTAGAGGGCGTCAATTAATACAACTATTTGATATGAAAAGAAACTCACTATTATCAAGAAATGCCTTAAAAGCTTCGATTTTAGGTTTAGGAATCATCTTCGGATTCACTATTACTGCCGAGGCACAAGCATATAATTTTACAACTACCCAAATTTGCAATGCAACTACGGGTGGTAGCTCTACTATTACCTTTCCTGCCACACCAACCGGGGCAATTACAGATGCAACTTTAACCATACTAGCATCAGGTGATATTGATATATCTGGTTCAGAATACCTAAACTATATTGGAGAAGGAGCAACTAATTTAGGCCAATCTCCTAACGCCACTCAGTGCAGCGGTGTGTCAACCTTTACAACTACAATACCCTTAGCTGATGTTATAGCGTGGGCTTCTACAGGAAATAGTATTGATATTATAGCACAAGCTACTAGCTCGGTTAACTCTTTGGGCGGATGCGTTAATGGTGCTACAAATGCCTTCTGTGTTACGGCTACACTAACTTATGATGTAGCTACAGGACCTAATGACGCTGGTATAAGTGAAATCATATCTCCTACATTTTTCTGTTTAAATGATTCAGCTGATCTAATTGTTAGACTTAACAATTACGGTACAAACCAATTAGACAGTTGTCAAGTTACTTGGAATGTTAACGGAACCAGCACTACTAGCTGGTTTGTAGTAAACCTTGATACAATTAATGGTACTGGCAGTATTGACACTGTATTAAATCTTGGCCCGTTAACCTTAAATGGCCCAATGAGTATAACTGTATCCACATCATTACCAAATAATGTTGTTGATACTGTGACAGCTAATGATATGGTGATTTACGATGGCGCACCAAGTCTTGCCGGAACTTACAGTTTAGGAAGTTCCGTTGGAGCTGATTTCTCATCTTTCAATGAATTTGTAGATTCATTAAACATGGTTGGAGTATGCGGGCCTGTAGTTGTAGAGGTTGAAGATGGTACATATTCAGAATCCATAACTTTGATAGAAGCTACCAACATGTCTGCAATCAATAGCGTAACCTTTAGAGGCGCTAACTTAGACAACACCTTAGATACACTAACCAATAACAATGGCGATCCTACTATCACAATGGATGGAGGAGATTTTTATTCTTTCGAGCATATTACCTTAGAAAATACTAATGGTAGTGATTATGTAGTTCTCTTCAATAATGGTTCAGATGACAACCGATTTGAAGAGTGTTATTTTAGAAATAATGACTCTACTAGTACTTCTACTTTGGATGTGTTGGTATACTCAGCATCTGGTACATTAAATCACAACAATAAGTTTTACAATAACACCTTTAAGAATGGAAGCTATGCTTTTTATTGGTGGGGTTCAGGAACAACCTCACAAGAAGTAGGAAACGAATTTGTAGGTAATGAATTTGTTGATCAATACTATTGGGGAGCTTACATTTACTACCAATTGAACTTACTGTTTGATCAAAACACCATTCACTCAAAAGCTACTTATACTTCTGGTAGAGGACTTACGGCTTATTACTGTGACAATTCAAAAATCACCAAGAATCATGTATATGGTGAACCTGACGCTCCATGGCCGCTTTATGGTATGTACTTAGGATATAATGATGCTACTTCATTCAATAACCCAGGTGTGGTAGCAAATAATGTGATCTCGGTAGGTGATACTAATAATACTAGTACAACATATTATGGAATGTATATCATCAGCAATCAACTGAACGATTTGGTGCACAACACTGTAATTGTGAGAGGTGGCGGTACATCTGCACGAGCCATTTACAATTCAAGTAGTGATTTCGGCCGTATAGCAAACAACATCATGGTAAACTATGGTAGCGGTTTAGCATATTATGGTACTAGTGCTGATCCTTTGTTAGGAGATAACAACGTTTACTATTCAGAAGGAACAACTTTATTGTATAACAATGCCAATTATACTGACCTTGCCGCTTGGCAGAGTGTTTCTAACATGGATGAAAACAGTTTAGAAATTGATCCTAACTTCATTGACATTGTTACTGGAACTTTCTGTAATGACACCCTTGACAACATTGGAACGCCTATCGCAAGTACTCCAGATGATTTTAATAGTGTAACAAGAAGTACAACCACGCCAGATCCTGGAGCCTATGAATTTTATGGCTTAGCAGGAGTTAATCTTGGTCCAGACACTACACTTTGCGAAGGTTCTTTAACACTTACTGTAGGTGATTCTAGCTTAGTAAACTCAGTTGCTTGGGATGTTGATGGAACCATTTATAACACGCCAACTTATGTTGTTACACCAACTGGCGGATCACAAACCTTCGTTATATCTGCAAGTGTTTCAACAGCATGTGGTACTGCTTCTGACAACGTAAATATTACATTAGTAGCACCAGCCATGTTAAGTGATAGCGTGCATATTTGCTCTGGTGAAACTGTAACGCTAAACCCAGGAGGTGGCGCAACATCCATGGTTACATGGTTCCCAAACAATGAAAACACCGTTTCTATTGATGTGTCTGCACCCGGATTTTATTCAGTAACCAAAATTGAAGATGGTTGCGAGAGCACGGCTAGCACAGTAGTAACTCAAAGTGAAGGTGTTGACGTTTTAGATATTGAGCCTTGTGAAGCAGATTTACCTGCTTCAATTTCTGTTGCAATTGCAGGTGGAACAAGTTACAGCTGGAGTGGTGGTAATTCACCAAGTGCGGCTACTAACACCTTTGATGCTTCTGGCGATTATGCAGTTACCGCTACAGATGTATTCGGTTGTGTTTCTTCTGATTCATTCAATGTGAATATCATTGATGAGCCAACTGCAAACATTACAGAAACACACGCAGGAACTATCTATTTCTTTAATAGTGATGCGTCAGCAAATGTTGGCTCAAATGCTACCTACTTGTGGCAGTTTGGCGATGGTGGTACATCAACTCAAGCAAATCCATCTCACAACTATAACTGGAGTAACCCAAGTTCAGTACCTCAATACACAGTTAGCTTGTCAATTACTAATGATTGCGGAACTGGTACAACTACATCACTCATTGTTCCTGATGTATTAGGAATCAATGAAAATGCAGCTGCTAAAGGTTATGTTGTTTTCCCTAATCCAACGAGTGATAACTGGAATATCCGTTTCGACAATAATGTTGAAAATGTGAGTGTAGATGTAATTGATGTAACTGGAAGAATTGTACTTCAAACAGCTAATCAGAATAGTAATAGTTTAACGATTAATACAACTAATCTGCCATCTGGAAATTACATTTTAAAAGTTACTGCTAACGAAATCAGCACATATTCAAATGCTGTAATAAGCAAGTAATACAGCTTTTTATCCAAAAACCAAAAAGGCGCGGTTAAGTCACCGCGCCTTTTTTTTATCAAACCATTTAATAACTCCTTAACCCTGAATTAACCTCAAATGATTAACTACATCGGTATTCTTTGCATTTCGCAACATTTTCATGACGTTTAAATTAAATGGCTATTTCAAAATGACATCTCTCAATCCAAGAAATACGAAGTTCTAAAGTCCAATTTCTGTCCATTTAAATACTCATTTATAATGACTTACCTAAAAAACCAGCATCTAAGTTTTAGCAATCAATAAACAAATAGCCTTATAACAATGCAGATTTGCATTTAAAAAACCCCAAATCAGGAAGCGTGATTTTGATTTTACTTCACACCAATCAAGTGTGTCAACTAATTAAATCAAACACGTATGAAAAAACCTTTACGCTCAACCCTCCATTCATTAAAATTAATCCAAATCACTTTGGTTTTAGCTTTAATGGCATTGGTAAATCTCAACCAAGCTAGGGCCCAAGAAACCATTAACACCACGTTAGGAAGTACGGGCTACACAGGAACAAATAGTTCAGGAAATGGCTTCGCTATCACTTTCGTTATTTCAAACAACAGTGGTGCAGATATTCTAATAACGGACATGGGTAGGTATTCTACCACTACCCACAACGGAACTACAAGTCAACTTTGGTATAGCACAACTAGCTTAAGTGGCACTTATGGCACCTTAGCAGGACCAACATGGACAATGGCTGCAACTCAAACCGTATCAGGAATTACCGCAACGGGTATTAACACCTTTAACAGCGGTATGAGCTTAATAATGCCAGCAGGTGAAACTTGGAGGTTTGCGGCTTACACTACAGGCGCTAACAACTACAGCGGCATTGGTGTGGGCTCTTGCACTCCCAACACCTTCACCTCGCCAAGTGGTGTAACAATGTATGTAGGTGACTACCAAATAGGTGGAGCTTTTGTTGGATATGGAGCAACTAATAATCCAAGATTTTTTACTGGATTTTTGACCTACGAAGTGCTTCCGAATGGTCCTAACGATGCGGGCGCTCAAGAATTTGTAAGTCCGACTTTACCTGTTTGTAGCGGAACATTCCCAGTAACAGCCACAATCAAAAACTATGGAACTAACGCAATCAATCCTGTAACAGTAAACTGGTCAGTAAATGGTGTTCTTCAAACTCCTTCAAGCTATACTTCTACCCTAGACACAGCTGGCGGAACAGGTAACAACACCGCTAACGTTACTCTTGGCAACTTGGTAATCAATAGCATACCAAAAACAGTAAAAATTTGGACCTCTAACCCTAATGGAATCGCTGATACTTCTAACCTGAACGACACAATTACCGAAGTTTTTGCCTCTTCACTAAGTGGAACCTACACAATTGGCGCTACAGGTGCAGACTATTCAAGTATTGGCGCAGCTGTGGCAGCTTTGGATGCCTTTGGTGTTTGTGGCCCAACTACCTTTTTAATAGATGATGGTACTTATAATGAAAGCGTTACGCTTAATGCCATATCAGGATCTAGCTCTGTAAACACAATTACTTTCAAGTCAGACCCAACAAATACAGCATTGGCAAATCAAACCTATACCGCTGCGGGTACTACAGACAATTTCTTGTGGAAATTTAATGGTGCACAGCACGTTACCATTGATAGCATAAGTATGACCGCCACTGGAACTACTTATTCAAGAGTGTTGGAGTACATAGCAACAAACGAGTTTATAACCATAAAAAACTGCAACCTTTCGGGCACATTAGTCAGCACTACCAGCACCTTTAACAGTGTTGTATTCAACAATACAGGAGCTGGAAACAATGCTAATAACTGCACTTTCGAAAACAACACTGTTTACGGTGGTTCATATCAATCTTATTGGTACGGTGCTAGCACCGCAGACCCTGAACAAAACAACAAGTTCATCACCAACCCTTTCACCGCCTTTTACTACATCCGGCTGTATTCATCCTCGCACAATC
>Ga0100379_10002501_pt1 | contig 17402 bp, 10 predicted proteins | sample CryGeymeta201503_FD_80418 | JGI IMG/M metagenome (GOLD analysis project Ga0100379, IMG submission 80418) | Groundwater microbial communities from Crystal Geyser aquifers in Utah, USA - Crystal Geyser metaG 2015-03 | ecosystem: Environmental > Aquatic > Deep subsurface > Groundwater | place...
GTTTCAGACGGGCGCAGGTGCGCCAGCTGCGGAGCGCGAGCGCGGGAAAGGGCGGCGTTGCCCCCGTCGCCTGACGGCGATCCCCCAGGGTTTTCTTGCCAACAAGATGAAAGAGCAGGCGCGCGTCACCCTTGACAGAAGCGGACCATGGCCACGATTGGCGGGTTGGCGTATCGGGCCTATTCCGCCGCGCGCAACGGGGCATAGTGCGCGGCCGCGCTGTCGGTTTCGTCGTCGTTCGACGTTTGTGACTGGTCCGGCAGGACTGCCGGGGCGGGCGGCTCTTCCCACAGGATGACGGGCGGCGGCGCGCGCCGGGCGGCGCGGGCAAGCGCCCAGTCCTGTGCCCGCCGGCTGGCACGACGCGCACCAAGGCGGCCCAGCGCCCGCGCGATCCAGCCGAGGATCGTGTTGAACCAGACCCGGAGCGCCAGAAGCGACGGCGTGAAGACCAGCGTCAGCACCGTTGCAATGCCAAGCCCGAAAACCACCGCGGTGGCCAGTTGTTTCCACCACAGGGCGGTGGGCGAGTCGATGGCATAGCCGCCCTCGGCAAAGTTCAGGCTGACGCCGTACATCATCGGCATAAGTCCCGCCATCGTGGTGATCGTGGTCAGCAGAACGGGCCGGATGCGCGCCTCGGCGGTGCGGGTGATCGCCTCCAGTTGCGGCATGTGGCGACTGTATTCCTGGTAGGTGTCGATCAGCACGATGTTGTTGTTCACCACGATCCCCGCCAGCGCGACAATACCGGTGCCGGTCATGATGATGGAGAAAGTCTGATCCATCACCAGCATACCGATCAGCACCCCGGTGGTGGAGAGCACCACGGCCAGCAGCACCAGCACCGAATTGTAGACCGAGTTGAACTGCGCCAGCAGAATGATGAACATCAGCCCCAGTGCCGCACCGAAAGCCTTGCCGAGGAAAGCCTGGGACTCGGCCTGATCCTCCTGATCGCCGGCCCATTCCCATGTAACCGAGGCGGGCAGGGGGCGTTCGCTTTGCAGCCACTCGGTCAGCGCCGCGATTCGCTCGTTGGCGTTGACCGGGGCCATGGTCAGGCGACCGGAGTCGAGCGCCGACTGGATACCGGCATCGGCCTCGACGAACGCCGCATCTTCAAGGCGGGTCTCGCCGGTTTCCGTATCCGTCAGCATCACCCTCGCCTCGGCAACATCGGCGCGCACGTTGAAAACGCGCGACTGGTTGCGGCGGTCGATCTCGGCCAGTTGCGGTGCCGGTTCGCGGGTCACGAAATTGGACAGCGGCACCAGCCCGTCGGGGGTGCGCAAACGCAGCGTGTCGAGCGTCGAGAGCACCCGCGCCTGTTCCGGAAAACGCACCCGGATCTCGATTTCCTCGTCCGAGGACGGCACCCGCATGGTATCAAGCAGGATGCCGCGCGTCACCAATTGCACCATGCCGCCGACGGTGGCGACGTTGGCGCCGTAGCGTCCGGCGGCCTCCACGTCGACCGACAATTCCCAATCGACGCCGGGCAGCGGCAGGGTATCCTCGACGAGGGTCAGCGCCGGGGTGGCCTCGAATCGCTCGCGCACGATCCGGGTGGCCTGTTGCAAGTCTTCCCAGTTGTCTCCGGCAAGCCGCAGGTTCACCGGTTTGCCCGAGGCCGGTCCGCGCGACTGGCTGAAGATCTCGGTCCGGATACCGGGGATGCGGTCAAGCCGGGTCTGCAAGTCGTCGAGGATGGCATTGCCGTCATAGGCCGGGTCGATGATCGTGCGGGGCAAGTCCAGCAGTCCGCCCAAAAGCGGGATCGGCTGGTCGATGGCCGGGCGCTCTTCCCACGGGATCAGGTCGAACTGCACCTGTCCGACCGTGTCGCGGGGCGCTTCGGAACCGCCGGTGTTGTTGTTCAGCCCGCCTTCTCCGGAAAAGGCGAAAACGTCGCGCACGCCGTCTGTCTGCATCACCTCGGCCTCGACCTCGGTCACGAGAGTGTCCATTTCGGCCACCGACAGGTTGCCGCGCGCGCGCACGTAGACCACCGCGTTCTCGGGTTCGTTCTCGACGAAGAATTCCACCCCGTTGTTGTTTTGCTGGAACACGAGGAACACGCCGACAACGAAGGCGAGCACGGTGGCAATCGCCACCAGCGGCATCACCGGGTTGCCGACGAGGGCGTGGATGATCCAGCCGAACCAGCTGCGCCGGTAGCCTGCGCGGATTCGGGTCGGGGCGCGGTGAAAGGTGACGGAGCCGATCATCACAGACATCAGGACCGCGGCGACGACGAACATGACCGAACCGGGCAGCATGCGCAGGAAAGCAGATGCGTCGGGTGCGACAGGGACAAGGCCGCCGGGGCTGATCGTTTCCAGCGCGGCGAGAAACATCAGGTAGCCGGTGCCGGCCGCGAGGATCGCGCGCGCCCACCACCACGGCAGCAGCAGCTTGACCATCTCGGTGCCGCTTTCGACAAGCCGCGAGAACCGCGCCGCGACGCCACCCAGAACCGGCAGGTAGATCAGCGCCACGATCAGCGAGGCGGACAGCACGAAGAGCAGCGTGACTGGCAGCATACCCATGAATTCGCCGGGCACACCGGGCCAGAACAGCATCGGCAGGAAGGCGCAAAGCGTCGTCGCGGTCGAGGAAACGACAGGCCAGAACATACGCTTGGCGGCATCGGTATAGGCCTGCATCGGGCGTGCCCCTTGCGCCAGCCGCGTATCGGCATATTCCACCACCACGATGGCGCCATCGACCAGCATGCCGACGGCAAGGATCAGGCCGAACATCACGATATTGGAAATCGTGATGCCCATCACCCCAAGCAGGATGAAGCACAAAAGGAACGACGTCGGGATCGCAAAGCCCACCAGAAGCGCCGAGCGTGTGCCAAGAGCGGCCAGCACAACGATCATCACCAGCGCGATCGCTGTCAGAACGGACCCTTCAAGCTGCCGCACCATGCTCTCGACCGTATGCGACTGGTCCAGCGTCGCCGTCACCGTGACGGCCTGGCGCAACTCGGCGGGCCAGTCTTCCTGCGCGGCGGCGATCTCCTCGCGCACCAGCGCGGCGGTGTCGATGATGTTGTAGCCAAGCCGCTTTACCACCTGGAGCGCGACTGCGTTTTCGCCGTTGAACCGCGCGGTGCCGGTGCGGTCCTCGTAGGTCAGGCGAATCTCGGCCAGTTCACCAAGCGTCACCACCCGGTCGCCGTTCACCGTGATCGGCACGCCGTAGATATCCTCGGTGGTGTCGAAGCTCGACGGGATCGAGACGGAGATGGCGCCCGATGCGGTCGTAACCTCGCCCGCCGCGATCAGCTGGTTGTTGTTGACGATCGCGTTGATCAGGTCCTGCGCGGTGACGTTGTAGGCTTCCAGCGCAAGCGGGTCGAGAACCACCTCGACCATTTCGTCGCGGCCACCGGCCAGCCCCGCTTCGAGGATCGGCGGCAATGCCTCCAACCGATCCTGCAAGTCCTGCGCCAGACGCAGCAGCGTGCGGTCCGGAGCGTCGCCGGACAGGGCGACGATGATGATCGGGAATTCCGAGAAGTTGATTTCGTTGATGGTGTAGTTCTCGGCCCCGTCGGGGAAATTGGCCTCGGCCGCGTCCATCGCCTGACGCACTTCCGCGATGGTGGCTTGCTTGTCCCAGCCGAATTCGAATTCGAGGAAGATGCCGCCATAGCCTTCGGCGGCGGTTGCGGTAATCGTGGTCAACCCGTCGAGATCCTGGAATTCCGCCTCCATCGGGCGCACCAGCAGCCGCTCGCTGTCCTCGGCGGAAATGCCAGGGAAGGGGACGGACACGAAGAGGCCGGGAATGTCGATATCCGGCTCGCCTTCCTTGGGCAGTCCGACATAGGCGGCGGCGCCGATGACGACCGACAGCACCACGAAGGCCACCACCATGCGGGCGCGCGAGGCGGCCCAGTCTATCATGCCGATCATTGCTGTGCCTCCTGGTAATGGGGCTGCACCGGCACGCCATCGGTGACGTATTCCTGTCCGACAACGATGATTTCGACCGTTTCGGGCAGGCCTGCCACGAGAACGCCATCCACCGTGTCGCGCAGATAGGCGACGGGGGCGAAGCGGGCGGTATCGGTTTCATCCACGATGCGCAGGCCAAGCCGCCCGTCATCGTTCAGCGTCAAAGCCGAGGACGGCACCAGATGCGCCATCTGGCCGGGTGCGGAGACACGGATTTCGGCGGTTTGTCCGTCACGGATGCCAAGATCGCTGTTGTCCACCGTGATCTCGACGCGGAAGGTGCGGGTCTGCGGATCGGCGGCACGGCTGAGAAAGGTGACGACACCCTGTACCTCGCGGCCGGTGGCCAGCCGCGCGCCGGCGGGCGCGCCGACCTCGATCCGGTCGACCTTCGCCTCGGGAACAAAACCGACCAGCTTGATCGGGTCGAGCTGGATCACCGTTGCGCACAGCGATCCCGGCTGCATCAGCGCCCCAAGCTCGGCGGTGTCGCTTTCCAGCAGACCCTCGAACGGGGCGAAAATCTGCAAGCGTGCGATTTCTTCCTCGGCGCGTTGCAAACCGGCCTCGGCGGCACGGATACCGCTTTGCGCCGACTGGATCGAGGCTTGCGCGGCCTCGACGCTTGCGGCGGCGGATTCGACGGCTGCCTCGGCGGCGCTGACCGTTGCCGTGGCCGACGCGGCGCGGGTTTCCGAACCGAAGCCGCTTTCACTCAATCGACTGGCTGCGTTGGAATCGATACGGGCGGCAACGAGGTTGGCCTCCGCCTCTGCCTGTCTGGCGCGCGCGACGGGCAGTTGCGCCCGCGCCTCGGGCAGCCGGGCCTGCGCTTCCAGTAGCCGCGCCTCGGCCTCCGCCAGAGCGGAAGCACGGGTGCCAGGGGCGATTTCGCACAGCAATTGACCTTCTTGGACGAATGCACCCGCGCGGATCGGGGTAGAGATGATCAGGCCGGAGGTCTCGGCGCGCACCTCGACCTGCCGGGCGGCTTCGGTGCGGCCCCGCAATGGCACGACGCTATCGACTTCCTCGGCAACGGAGTGACGCACGACAACGGCGACGGTGCCCTCGGGCGGCGGCGGCGGTGCGGCGGATTCGGCTTCTGCGACCGCGCCAGGGGCTGCGTCGGCGGAATCGGCCGCACCGGTCTCGGTGTCCTCGGGTGCGCTGCGAAAGCTCTGGGCGAATTCGACCATGCGTTCGCGCTCCATCACGGCACCATAGATCACCACGCAGACCAGCAGGGCAGTCAATATCGGAAAGAATCTCATCATCGCCTCTTTTACACGGTCCGTCCGTCGCGCCCGAGATCATACCCCCGGCCGGTCATTTCAATAGTCATTACGCTGAACCACTCCGTTCAGTTTATTTTTTTCGGTCGAAGCCTGCAAGACTGAACCGAACCGTTCAGTTTTTTTGTCGCCAGACGGTCACGTTTTCCGCCCCCGCCCCCGACGCTCATGCCGATCCCGAACCTGCCGAGGCTTGTTCCCGGGGGTCGGTTCGCGCTATGAGGCGATGACGTAGACACAACCCGCCGGAAACGGTCGGAAAGCCGGGGCTTGCATGGCCAATACAGACAGTTTCATCGAAGAAGTGAACGAAGAATTGCGCCGCGACAGGCTTTACCGCCTGTTTCGCAAATGGGGCTGGCTGCCGATCCTGATCATCCTGATCATCGTTGGCGGCGCGGCGTGGCGCGAATACCGCATCGCGCAGGACCGGGCCGAAGCCGAGGCCTTCGGTGATGCAGTGATCACCGCGCTGGACCAGGACCAGGCGGAGGCCCGAATTTCCGGCCTTGAGGCGGTCGATGCAACCGGGCAGGCGGCGCAGATGCTTGTCACGCTTCTGTTGGCGGCAGAACAGGCCGATGGCGAGACAGCGGCGCAGGCGGCAGCAGACCTGCGCGCGCTTGCGGCACGCGGCGACGTGCCGCCACGTTACGCCGATCTGGCGGTGCTGAAGGCGCACCTTCTGGCCCCCAGGGATTCCGACGCCGCAATGGCAGATTTGACGCAGATCGCGCGCCCCGGCCGGCCTTACCGGCCGCTTGCGATGGAACAGCAGGCGCTGTTGCAGATCGAGGCCGGCAACCGGGAGGCGGCGGTCGAGACGCTGCGGCTTCTGGAGGAAGACAGCCAGACAACGTCAGGCTTGCAACAGCGCGCATCACAGTTGATTGTGGCGCTTGTCTCTGGCGCGGTGCTTGCCGATCCGGCGCCGGCCGAAAACATCGGGGACGGGCAGGGCGACATGCCGGACACGCCGGACACGCCGGACACGGCAGCGACCGAAGACGGCGACGGCACCACGCCGTAAACGCCCGGATATCCGGAACGAGAGCGACAGCAAGGGGCAGCGGTCAGATGAACAAGATCAGCTTTGGGATGCTGGGACTCGGTCTCTTGACCGCCCTGTCGGCGTGTAGCGAGCGCGAAGTGATCCTCCAGGGCGAACGGTTCGGCACCCGCGCCCCGTTGGAAGAGACCGCGCCCGGCGCAGAGCAGCCCGAGGAGGCGCCCGCAGACAGCGCCCGACCGATCACGCTGGCAGAGCCGACCAGCCTTCAATCCTGGCCCATGCGCGCGGCCACGACCCGCAACGTCGTTCCGCACCTGACGCTTTCCGCCACGCCGGCGGAAATGTGGAGCGTCAATATCGGACAAGGCAATTCACGCCGCTATCGCATCACCGCCGATCCGGTCGCCGCCGATGGACGCATCTTCACCCTTGATGCCCACGCCAGCGTGACGGCGGTCGGCACCGATGGCAGCGTGCTCTGGTCTGCCGACATGACGCCGGGGTTCGAACGCGGCGGCGGTGTCTCGGGCGGCGGTCTGGCGGTCGTGGAGGGTGTTCTCTATGTCACCACCGGCTACGGTGAGCTTATTGCGATGGACCCCGCGACCGGCGCGGTCGCTTGGCGTCAGCGGTTGGCCGCGGGCGTGACCTCGCCCACGGTCAGCGACAATTCCATCTACGTGGTCAGCCGCGACAACCACGCCTGGTCGATCAACCCCGAGAACGGGCGCATCCGCTGGCAACTGCCTGCGGCCCCCGCGGCGGCGGTTCTGTCGGGCGGCACGGCCCCCGCGTTGACCGATACCCTCGTGATCTTCCCCTTCGGCTCGGGCGAACTGGTGGCAACGCTGCGCCTGTCGGGCGTGCGTGTCTGGGGCACCACGGTGGCGGGCGAACGCCTTGGCGTGGCCTACAACAGCCTCAACGGCATCACCGGCGACCCGGTCATCGTCGGTGACAGGCTTTACGCGGGCAACCAGTCGGGCCGTGTCGTCGCACTCGAGGTTGCCTCGGGCGACCGGATCTGGACCGCGCAGGAGGGCGCCTATTCGCCGGTTCTGCCTGCGGGTGACTCGGTCTTCTTCGTTTCCGACAGAAACGAGCTGATCCGCCTCGACGCCGCGACCGGGGACCGGATCTGGGGCACTGAACTGCCGCTATACCAGGAACGGCGCGAACGCCGCCGGCAGGCCGTGTTCGCCCATTTCGGGCCGATCCTCGCAGGCGGGCGGCTTGTCGTCGCCTCATCGGATGGCGAAATCCGCTTCTTCGACCCGGAAAGCGGCGATGAAACCGGGCGCCTGCCGATCCGCGGCGGCGCGGCGGCGCAACCGATCGTGGTGAACGAGACGCTCTATATCGTTTCCGCCAACGGTCAGTTGCACGCCTATCGCTAGGCGGCCTCCTCAAGCCCGGTTTGGGCTTTCCTCGGCGGGTGGGGCGCGCTCAGCGCATAAACCCGGTCGTGGGTGCTTTCCATTCATGTCCGGCTGCGTTATGCGACGCGATCTGAATGCAAAAGGATTTGAGCGATGAGCTTCGTTCTGGCCATTGTCGGGCGGCCCAACGTGGGCAAGTCGACGCTGTTCAACCGTCTTGTCGGCAAGCGCCTCGCGCTGGTCGACGATCAGCCGGGCGTGACGCGCGACCTGCGTGAGGGCGATGCGCGGCTCGGTGATCTGCGCTTCACGGTGATGGATACCGCCGGGCTGGAGGATGCGACCGATGACAGCCTGCCGGGCCGCATGCGCCGCCTTACCGAACGCGCCGTCGGCATGGCCGATGCCTGCCTGTTCCTCGTTGATGCGCGGGTCGGAGTGACGCCGACGGACGAGGTTTTCGCCGATATCCTGCGTCGCTCCGGCACGCCCGTGATCCTTGGCGCCAACAAGGCCGAGGGTCGCGCCGGCGAGGCGGGCGCGATGGAGGCATGGGGCCTCGGACTTGGTGAACCGCTGGCGCTTTCGGCCGAGCATGGCGAGGGGCTGGCGGAACTGGCGGTGATGCTGACCCCGATGATCGAGGCCGCGCAGGCGATCGCAGACGAGGCCGAGACGGATATCGCGATCGAAGACGGGGAACCCGCCCCGGAGCGGATCAAACCGCTTCAGATCGCCGTTATCGGCCGGCCCAATTCGGGAAAATCCACCCTGATCAACCAGATCATCGGCGAAGAACGCCTGCTGACCGGGCCGGAGGCGGGAATCACCCGCGATTCCATCGCCGTGCCGGTCAACTGGGGCGGCACCGACATGCGCATCTTCGACACCGCCGGCATGCGCAAGAAGGCCCGCGTGCAGGAGAAGCTGGAAAAACTTTCTGTCTCCGACGGATTGCGCGCCGTGAAATTCGCCGAAATCGTGGTGGTGCTGCTCGATGCTGCGATCCCCTTCGAACAGCAGGATCTGCGCATCGCCGACCTTGCAGAGCGCGAGGGCCGGGCCGTCGTCGTCGCGGTCAACAAGTGGGATGTGGAAGAGCAAAAACAGGAAAAGCTGCGCAACCTGAAAGAGGCGTTCGAGCGCCTGCTGCCGCAACTGCGCGGCGCGCCGCTGGTCACGATCTCCGCCAAGACGGGGCGCGGGCTCGACCGGCTTCAGGCGGCGATCATCCATGCCTACGAGGTCTGGAACCGCCGGGTGCCGACCGCGACGCTCAACCGCTGGCTCGCCGGCATGGTCGAGGCGCACCCACCGCCCGCCCCGGCCGGTCGCCGGATCAAGCTGCGCTACATGACACAAGCCAAGACGCGCCCGCCGGGATTCGTCGTCATGTGTTCGATGCCGGACAAGCTGCCCGAAAGCTATTCGCGCTACCTGGTCAACGGATTGCGCGACGATTTCGACATGCCTGGCACGCCGATCCGGCTGCACATGCGCAGCCAAAGCGATGCGAACCCATACAAGAACCGCAAGAAATCCACCCCCTCGCGGCTCACGAAACACGTCCGCAAGGGCGCGACGAAAAAGGGCTGATCGGGCGCGGGCCAGCCGCTTTCATATTGGCTGGAAAAGTTCCGGGGGGGGGCGGGGGCGCCGCAAGTGCCGGGGGCAGCGCCCCACCAAGCTATCGGCGCGCTATCGGCATGTTATCGGCACGAGGATGACACCGAAACTGCGTCGAGCCTGCCCGCAACCGCCCGATGAGCGCAGCGAAGAGGGCGCGGGTCGCCGTGCGCAAGCGCGGCGAAACCCGGCCCCGGAAGTCGGCGAAACGTCACGCGTTCGCGGCGCGGATCTTGTCGGCGGCATCCTTCGAGAACGCGCCCGCCTTGTCTGCGAACAGCGCGTCAAGCTCGCCCGCCAGGGTCATCTCGGTGATGATGTCGCAACCGCCGACGAACTCGCCCTTCACATAAAGCTGCGGGATCGTCGGCCAGTCCGAATAGTCCTTGATGCCCTGCCGGATCTCGTCATCGGCCAACACGTTCACGTCGGTGAAGTCGACGCCCATGAAATTCAGCACCCCCGCCACGCGGGATGAAAACCCGCATTGCGGCATCTCCCGGGTGCCTTTCATGAACAGCACCACGTCGCTGGATTTCACGGTCTCGTCGATCTGGGTCTTTGCATCTGTCATGTTTTATCCTGTTCAGGGTCTTGTGAAGCGGCGGCGGCGGCGGCGTCCTCGGCTTCGGCTTCGGCTTCGGCTTCGGCCTCGCGTTGCTCCAGTTCATCGGGAACGAAATCTTCCGGGTCGTAGCCCGGGTCTTCGTCGGGCAGGGCGCCGACATGGGTTGTGTTGGTTTCCTCGTCGTAATGCAGACCATAGGTTGATCCGCCATCGCGTTTGAAACGCCTGTATTCGTGCCACGCCGAATAGACGAAAACGAAGGCGAAAAGGCCGAGAAGGCCAAAGACGAAAAACCGTGCCACCATGTCGCCGTCACGGTGCCCGCGTGGTCAGCGCAAGCGCATGAAGCGCGCCATCGGCGCCGTCCATCTTGCCTTTCAGCGCGGCATAGACCGCCCGCTGTTGCTGCACACGGTTCATGCCGCGAAAGCTCTCGTCGATGACCTGTGCCGCGAAATGCGCACCATCATCGCCTTCGACGACGACCGTCGCCTCGGGAAAGCTGTCGCGGATCAGGGTTTCGATCTCTTCCGCCGATATGGGCATGTCTGTCCAACTCCTCGCTACCTTCTCGAAATGTAGGACCCGGTGCGCCGGGCCGCAAGCGGTGGCGGCGCGCTCAGCCCAGCTTCTCTTCGAAACCGCCCCGGTAAAGCGCCGCAAGCTCGGCAAGCGGGGCGGTCGCGCTGCCAAGGCGCACCGCATCGCCGCCGAACTTTCCAACGGTCGCAATCGGCACGCCCGCGCGCCCCGCCGCGATCATCAGCGCCTCGGCCTTGTCGAAGGAACAGGCGATCAGGTAGCGGCCCTGGTCCTCACCGAAAAGGGTTGGCGTGTCGTCCATGTCGAGGCTGACACCGACGCCGGAGGCTTCGGCCATTTCGAACGCCGCAAGGGCAAGTCCGCCATCGGACAGGTCGGTGCACATGTCGATCCAGTCACGGTTGGCGCGGATGAAATCGCCGTTGCGCTTCTCGGCCTCCAGGTCCACGTGCGGCGCGTCGCCGTCCTCGCGGTTGAACACGTCGTAAAGCAGCGCCGACTGGCCGAGGTGCCCGCTGGTTTCGCCCACCAGAATCGCGAAATGCCCGTTGCGCGCGATGCCCTGGATGATCTCGGAGTCACTCGCCAGAATCCCGACCGCGCCAATTGTGGGGGTGGGCAGGATGCCTTGCCCGTCGGTCTCGTTGTAAAGCGAGACATTGCCCGACACGATCGGCATGTCGAGCGCCGCCACCGCCGCGCCGATGCCTTTCAGCGCACCGACGAACTGGCCCATGATCTCGGGCTTTTCCGGGTTGCCGAAATTGAGGTTGTCGGTGGTCGCCAGGGGCCGTGCGCCGACCGCCGTGAGGTTGCGATAAGCCTCGGCAACCGCCTGTTTGCCGCCCTCGACCGGGTTGGCCTTGACGTAGCGCGGTGTCACGTCAGAGGTGAAGGCAAGCGCCTTGTCGGTGCCATGCACCCGCACGATTCCGGCGCCAAGGCCGGGGCCGCGCAGAGTGTCTGCCATGACCATCGTGTCGTATTGTTCATAGACCCATTGCTTGGCGGCGTGGTTGGGCGAGGCCAGCAGCGCCTTCAGCCCGTCGATGGGATCTATGCCGGGGACCGGCTCCATCTCGGCGGCGGCGGGTGTCTCGACCCAAGCGCGATCATATTCCGGTGCCTCCGAGGATAGCTTGGACAGCGGCAGGTCGGCCATGACCGCGTTGCCATGCAGGATCAGGAACCGGTCTTCGGCGATGGTTTCGCCGACGATGGCAAAATCGAGATCCCATTTTTCGAACACCGCCCGCGCCTCGGCCTCCTTTTCGGGGTTCAGCACCATCAACATGCGTTCCTGGCTTTCCGAGAGCATCATCTCGTAGGCGGTCATCGCATCCTCGCGCTGCGGCACGTGATCGAGATTGAGCTGGATGCCCAAGCCTCCCTTGTCGCCCATTTCCACCGCCGAACAGGTCAGGCCCGCGGCCCCCATGTCCTGTATCGAGACAACCGCGCCGGTCTGCATGAGCTCAAGGCAGGCCTCCATCAGGCGTTTTTCGGTGAACGGGTCGCCGACCTGCACCGTGGGGCGCTTTTCCTCGATCGTGTCGTCGAATTCGGCGCTTGCCATGGTGGCGCCGCCGACGCCGTCACGCCCGGTCTTGGCGCCGAGGTAGACCACCGGCAGGCCGACGCCGGATGCTGCGGAATAGAAAATGCTGTCCGCATCGACCAGCCCGGCGGCGAAAGCATTGACCAGACAGTTGCCGTTATAGGCGGCGTGAAAGCGGACCTCACCGCCCACGGTCGGCACCCCGAAACAGTTGCCGTACCCGCCGATGCCTTCCACAACGCCGTGGACAAGCGAGCGTGTCCTTGGGTGGCCGATCTCCCCGAAGGACAACGAATTCATCGCCGCGATCGGTCGCGCGCCCATGGTGAAGACGTCGCGCAGGATGCCGCCCATGCCGGTTGCGGCGCCTTGGTAGGGTTCGATGTAGGAGGGGTGATTGTGGCTTTCCATCTTGAAGACCACCGCTTGACCGTCGCCGATATCGACGATGCCCGCGTTCTCGCCGGGACCGCAAATGACCTGTGGGCCCGTCGTCGGCAAGGTGCGCAGCCATTTTTTCGACGACTTGTAGGAACAATGTTCGTTCCACATCGCCGAGAAGATACCAAGCTCGGTGAAGCTCGGCGCGCGGCCGATGATCTCGAGGATCCGCTCGTATTCCTCGGGGTTGAGACCATGCGCGGCGATGATGTCGGGCGTGATGGTCGGTTCCTGCATTGTCAAAGATCCCCCGCAGTTTTTCGCTTGGCGCCTGTTTAGGGCATGCCCCGCCTGGGCGAAAGGGGGCGGGTTCCCCTCGTTGGCGCATGTTGCGCAAAAGCGGTCGCGGCTCCTGCTCTCTTCGAACATGCAAAATCAAAGGCTTGCGGGTCTCGCGCGGATGCACACGACGATGCACGCGAAGATGCACAGGCTTGCGCCGCGAATACGGCAGCTATGCTGACTGATCGGGCAAACGCTCCCTACGGATTGTCACCACTCGGGAAACAGTCCCTCAGTCTCAGCGAGTTTAGCCAAAAAAAGGCCGAGACGAATCTCGGCCAAAGTCCAACAGGGAGGTTGCGAACGAGCAGTGTTAGCTGCCGTCCACGGATGCCGAAATAAGCAGCACCTTGGAAACGATCAAGAAATAAATCGCCGCATTGCCGCATTTCCGGTATGCGCTTTGCGCATGTCCCACAGTTTCAAGGCGAAACTGTGGCCGTCAGGCTGAGTGTTCCCGGCGTTTCTGGCGATCGGCGATGATTTCCTCGGTCACGAAGTCCCGAAAGGCGGCAATCCGTTTGGAATGGCGCAGTTCCTCGGGATAGGCGAGGAACACCGGCACCTCGTTGCTTTCAACCTCCGGAAGAACACGGACAAGCTGCGGGAAGTCCTCTGCCAGATAATCGGGCAACAGGCCTATCCCGAGATCGTGCAACACGCCCTGAAGCACCCCGAAGTAGTTGTTCACGGTCAGAAAACTGCCGACGTCGTAGGACATGATTTCCTGCACCAGCAGGGCACCGGCGCTGACCTGCGCCGATTGGGCATTCTGGCTGATCAGGCGGTGCGATCCGAGCTCCGACAGCGATTGCGGGGTGCCATTCGCCTCCAGATACTGGCGCGAGGCGTAAAGCTGCATCCGGACGCTCATCAAGCGCTTGCGGATCAGGTCGGCCTGGCTGGGTTCCTTCATGCGGATGGCGACATCGGCCTCTCGCATCGGCAGGTCGATCACCCGTTCCTCAAGGATCAGGTCGATCTTGAGATCGGGATACTTGTTGAAAAGTTGCGGCAGGCGCGGCGCCAGCCACAGCGTTCCGAACCCGACGGCCGTGGTCACGCGCAACTCGCCATACACTTCTTCCTCGCTGTCGCGGATGCGCGCGGCGGCAGCGTCGAGCCGTTTCGACATCGACCGCGTGGCGTCGAACAGAAGCTCGCCCTGTTCGGTCAGGATCAGACCGCGCGCGTGGCGGTGAAACAGCGTGGTGTTGAGGCTTTCCTCCAACGCGCGGATCTGACGGCTGACGGCCGACTGGCTCAGATGCAGGGTATCGCCCGCATGGGTCAGGCTGCCCGCATCCGCGACGGCGTGAAAAATCCTGAGTTTGTCCCAATCCATTGGAAGGGCTTTCTGAATGATATCGCGGCAAAGGCGCGGCGCAGGATGCAACGGTAAGGTAATGAGTTTACCGTGCAGTTCAATGGTGAAACGGGCCAGATGTGCCATGCGATTCTGCAAGAAGGCTTGTTAGGTCACGCATTCTGACCTATAATACCGGAAATTGAGCCAACCCGACGGGAGGATCCAATGGGCATAGCACAGGTATCGTTGCAGGATCGGTTTGACCTTGAGAAATCACCGGTTCTTTTGAACGGAACGCAAGCTCTGGTGCGTTTGATGCTGGCGCAGGCGTGGCGCGACCGTCAGGCGGGGCTGAATACGGCAGGATATGTGACCGGTTATCGCGGATCGCCGCTTGGCGCGGTTGATTTGCAGATGGGCCGCGCCAACGCGCTGCTGGCCGATGCCGATATCCGGTTCGAGACCGGGCTGAACGAGGATCTCGCCGCGACCGCGCTGTGGGGGTCGCAACAGGCCGAGCTGCGCGGCGAGGGGCGCTTTGACGGCGTTTTCGGCCTCTGGTATGGCAAGGGGCCGGGGGTGGACCGGTCAGGCGATGTGATGCGCCATGCCAACATGGCCGGCAGTTCGGCGCATGGCGGGGTGATCATGGCCATGGGCGACGATCACACCGGCGAAAGCTCCACCACCTGTCACCAGTCCGACTGGGCCATGGTCGATGTGCACATGCCGGTGCTCAGTCCGGCGGGGGTGCAGGAAATCCTCGACTATGGGCATTACGGCTTTGCGCTGTCGCGGTTTGCCGGGGTCTGGGTCGGGCTGAAGACGATGAAGGACACGGTCGAGGCGACGTCCGTCGTCGATGGCCGCCCGGACCGGATGCAATTCGTCACGCCCGATTTCGATATGCCGCCGGGTGGCCTCAACATCCGGCTTGGCGATCACTGGATCGCGCAGGAGGAACGGCTGCTGGGCCACAAGCGTTACGCCGCCGAAGCCTTCGCGCGCGCCAACGGCATCGACAAGCGCGTGCTGGGCAAACCCGGCGCCAAGATCGGGTTCGTCGCGGCGGGCAAGAACTGGCTCGACCTGCAACACGCGATGAAGGTTCTGGGCATCGGCGCGGAAGAGGCCGAGCGCCTCGGGATCACCACTTACAAGGTCGGCCAGACCTGGCCGCTCGACATGGCCGGCTTCCACGACTGGGCCGAGGGGCTGGAACTTGTCGTCGTCGTCGAGGAAAAGCGCAAGCTGATCGAGGTGCAGGTCAAGGAGGCGATCTTCGACGACCGGCGCGGGCGCCGCGTCTACGGCTACAAGGACGGGCAGGGCGAGATCCTGTTTCCCACCCATTACGCGCTCGATCCCAACGATATCGCGCTGAAACTGGGCCGCATCCTGATCGAGGAGGGGCGCGGCACGGACCGCATCCGCGCCGGGATAGACCGGATCACCGAGGCTTTGCGCGCCGACAACGCGCCGGAACTGGCGACCCGCCTGCCGTGGTTTTGCGCCGGCTGCCCGCACAACACCTCGACCAAGGTGCCAGAGGGCGCGCGCGGCGGTGCCGGGATCGGCTGCCACTTCATGGTTCGCTGGATGGATCGCGAGACCGAGGCCTTCACCCATATGGGCGCGGAAGGCGTGAACTGGGTCGGCGAGGCGCCGTTTTCGACCCGCAAGCACATCTTTCAGAACCTTGGTGAGGGCACCTACAACCACTCCGGCATCCTGGCGATCCGCGCAGCCCTGGCGGCCGGCACCAACATCACTTACAAGATCCTGTTCAACGATGCCGTTGCGATGACCGGCGGGCAGCACAACGAGGGCAATCTGGACCCGGCGCGCATCGCGCATGAGGTCCGCGCTATGGGCGTGGAGCATATCGCGCTCATCTACGACCCCAAGGAAGAGGTTGATTTCGCAGCGTTTCCGCGCGACATCGAACGCCATCCGCGCGATGAATTAATGACGGTGCAGAACCGGTTTCAGGACATCGAGGGCGTTTCCGCCATCATCTACGTGCAGACCTGCGCGGCCGAGAAACGCCGCCGCCGCAAGCGCGGCACCTTCCCCGACCCCGATCGCCGCGTCTTCATCAACACCGATGTCTGCGAGGGCTGCGGCGATTGCGGGGTGCAGTCGAACTGCGTCGCCATCGTGCCGGTGGAAACCGAACTGGGCCGCAAGCGGGCCATAGACCAATCGACCTGCAACAAGGATTTTTCCTGCCTTCAGGGCTTCTGCCCCAGCTTCGTGACGGTGGAGGGCGGCATGATCCGCAAGGAAGCCTCGGCCAGCGTCGATGTCGGCCATCTGCCGGACCCCGACCTGCCCGCGATCGACGGCACCCACAACGTGGTGATCACCGGTGTCGGCGGCACCGGCGTGGTGACCGTGGGTGCGGTGCTGGCGCAGGCGGCGCAGCTCGACGGCAAGGGCGCCGGCATGATCGAGATGGCCGGGCTGGCACAAAAGGGCGGCGCGGTGCATATCCACCTGCGGCTGGCCGAAAGCCCTGAGGATATCAACGCAATCCGGGTCGCCGTGGGCGAGGCCGACGCGGTGATTGGCGGCGATCTGGTAGTGTCGGCCGGGGCCAAGACACTGGGCCTGATGGCAACGGGGCGCACCAGGGCGGTGGTGAACAGCCATGAGATCATTACCGGAGACTTCACCCGCGATACAGAATTTCGTATTCCGGTGAGTGATTTAGAGCTTTCCCTTGAAGCAAGACTTCAAGACGGGCTGGCCCTGTTCGATGCCACGGACCTGGCCGCGAAGCTGATGGGTGACTCGATCTATTCCAACATCATGGTGCTGGGGGCCGCGTGGCAGAACGGGCTGTTGCCACTTAGCTTTGAGGCGATCATGGGGGCCATCGAATTGAACGGCGCGGCGGTGGACCGCAACAAACAGGCTTTCGAGTTGGGCCGCTGGGCGGTTCTGAACCCGAAGGACGCGGCGCGGATCGGTCATGACGTGGTCGAGATGCCCAGATCGACGGAGGACAAGATCGCCTACCGCGAGGCGCATCTGGTGGCCTACCAGGGCAAGCGGCTGGCGAATCGCTACCGCAGGTTGGTGGACGGGATCACGGACGCGGGGCTGCGCGAGGCGGTGGCGCTCGGCTATCACAAGCTTCTGGCTTACAAGGATGAATACGAGGTCGCGCGCCTGCATCTTGAAACCGCGGCCAAGGCGCGCGAGGTTTTCGAAGGCGACCTGAAACTGACCTATCATCTCGCTCCGCCGCTGTTGCCAGGCACGGACAATGCCGGTCGTCCGAAGAAGCGCGCCTTCGGGGCGTGGGTCGGCAAGGTCTATGCGCTTCTGGCGCGGCTGCGCTGGTTGCGCGGTACGCCCTTTGATGTTTTCGGGTATTCGGCCGAGCGCCGGATGGAGCGCGGATTGA
>Ga0100379_10002506_pt1 | contig 17386 bp, 16 predicted proteins | sample CryGeymeta201503_FD_80418 | JGI IMG/M metagenome (GOLD analysis project Ga0100379, IMG submission 80418) | Groundwater microbial communities from Crystal Geyser aquifers in Utah, USA - Crystal Geyser metaG 2015-03 | ecosystem: Environmental > Aquatic > Deep subsurface > Groundwater | place...
AATCTTTGGGAGGAATAGACCCAGAACAGATCTACTTTTAAAAAGAAGAAAATTGCCAACTAATTTGATATTGATGCCGGTTTTATATGTAAGTATACAAAGGTCAACAGCTAATTTACAGATTTATCATTTGCAACATGAATACCCAGAGCAACATTCAAGGAGTCATCGAAGTGTTCGGAGTCTACTTCTGCAGAAATTGTAAAAATATCATGACCCCAACTATCTCTAGTGGTCCAGAACTGCAGTTTGAGTGTGTGAACTGCGGCTTCTTCAATGTGGACTTCTCTCAAAAAACAGGGATGGAGTGTGCACTCTTCAGTAAAGACCTCAGGCCACTCCGAAAGAACCAAATAGCAGATCGTGCATTCATCTTCGACCCCACTTTCCCTTCAATCCACATTGAATGCCCTGAGTGTGGCTATGGGAAGGCAATTTGCTTTTTGAGGGCAGATGAAGCTGAGACAAAGATGGTGGCCAAACTCATGTGTAGGAACGTCAAAGGCAATGTTGTGATCTGTGGACATGCTTGGACTCTCAATGACGAGTCTGAAATTGCTGAAGTAGCTGTTCGAATCAAACGCGAGGAAGAAGATGATGATTTTGATTCTGGTGATGAAAAGATGGTCCCCGAAAAAAGAAAATGATTGCTTTTTTGCTTGTTCTGGCGTATATTTCGAATCATAATTTAATTTTTGCCCTTTGTTTTTTTTTTCAATAATATTATGAGCGACCAAGAAGAATAACAATAGTGGATACTCGTCAAACCTTCCAAGAAGAAGCATATCAGGAAAGAGATCAATCCAAATCGCATCCACTCGAAAGGAGTAACTCCCCTTAAAACTGTACTTGAATAGGATGCTGAATAAAATCTTCTCGCATCTAAATCAGCTGATGATAATAAAAATATACTCAAAGGATTATTCGCAAGTGCACCTCAATAGATGACTGTTCATTGCCTTGGCCTTGGGCACTTCCAAAGCATTTTAAAACCTTTCCTTCAGATGCTGTTTCTAAAAAGGATCATAATCCCAGAACTTTAAGAGCACAAAATCAATTTTCAAGTGAACGTGTACGATCCTATTTTTTCCGAGGAAGAGATAGACTTCATAGCTAAGGAGAACTGGTCATGCAGGCCTTATTAATAAATAAAAGGCTCAAAAAATTGCCTATTTTTTATGCCTCACTGCGAGCGAGAACTTTATGAACTGATTCTAAAAGATAAGAAACAATAGCAATGGTGGTTAGTGATTGGAAATTCAATACGGTAATACAAAGAAAGATGCAAAATGCTTGGATAGACCAATCCCAAAATTTTCGATCAGTTCAATCCTTCAGAGCAAAGCATGAAAGATTATCGCTAGGCTTTCAATGACACTGTTGTTTATATCCTTTGATGTGATTAATGTAATAAAAATATAATGAGTAAATCACTCTCCCAACAGGGTATCAACGATGTTCTGATAGTGTTTAACTTCTTCTTTTTGATACTGAATCAGTATCTGCATTTTTTTCTCTTGCTATTAGTATAGTTTAAGCATTTTGTCTTGTGTTTGTTTCATCCCAATCGCTTATTTGAGCCTGGTTCGTAGTTGTTCCATTTCATTTTGTTATACTTATCTCTTTTTCTACTTTATCCTTGTGTTCTATATCGAAAATTTTTTCATATGAGGCTCACTATCTTATATCTTGACATCTCGAGATAACCTATCATTCTCAGTAAAGACTGCTTTCATTTGGAAATGAATGGATTCAGTATTCGAAGAATAAACATATCTAGCTTGTAAGTTTCATATTTAAATGAGCAGTTTACTATGTAAATAGCCTAAATAATTACACATAATATCCAATATAATCATCAGACGTGCCTTCTGAGCACTTTTTTTCTGCGTATTGGTCCTTCTTAGTCCAAAAAGTGAGTGGCTGCCACTCTGTTTTGGATTAATTTCTGAAGGTAAGTTTTGTTTCTGCTGGCATCAAGGTCTAATCCCATTGTTTTGACCTGCACCAGATCGTTTAGTTCTTGATTTTTTTGCTCAGCAGGTTGTTTGTCTCGTAAATTCCAAAATACTTTTCCAACTTTTTTCCATTTGTTGGGACCAACGTTTTAGAATGCTATTTCGGGTTCCTTAGCTCCAGAACTCTCTATCTGAGCTTTTGATAGTCCTTTTCTCATTCCTATTTTAGCTTTGGCAAGAGAAATAGATCTGGCCTTCATGCGATTGGTCGGTTGGGTATATCCACTGAGAGACCTACATGAGAAGCATCTGCTCCTATCGGTGGCACCATCTTTGCGATTGAAAACGGGAATGGTGGGACTTGTTGAAAGGAGGGTCCTTCCACTTTTGAAGGGATCTTGAGGACTAGAGCTAACCTTTTTAAGGGTAGGAGGAGCCACAGTTGATTCACTATAAATGAGAGATTCAGTTTTCTGAAGTTTAGCAAAGCTCTCTGTGGGGAGAATTTCAAGTTAGAACTCAATCGAGGCTTTGGAGTAAGGATTGTTCTACATATAGAATTTTTATACTTTCTCAATACTGATGCTAGATTCTATTCTGAGAATCTGACTAAATCAAAGAATTATAGCGTAGAATGTGATGGGGGATGATTTAATGAATCAATAAGATGGTGAAGATCAAGGTCTGATAGTTTAGAGGGAATGGAGGGGTTCGTTACCAGTCTCAAGGCCAAGACTTTCCTTAACTTTTTTCTCCATGAACTCGACGTTCTTCAATAGATCATTGTGTGATTTTACTCCTTCTCCACAAGCCATTTGGATGACTTTTACACAATTGTAGCAGCCGTCAACACATGCAGCCACGCAAAGAGCGCAAGAGAAAAGGCAGTATTTGATGCCTTTAGTGCAGTTCTCGAAGGCAGGGCCTGATTCACCCATCTTGCAGTCAATGCAGAGAGGAGCAAAGAGGGTCCAGCAGCAGGCATTGCAGAAGAGAGAAGCTAACCCACAGGCCTAGATGGAATGCCACTGATCGATGCAGCTGGCTACATTGCAGGCACACATAGAGAAACAGTAGCATTGACAGCATTTTTTGACAAAGTCGGCCATATCAACCAATCTACAATATATCAATTATTACAAATTAACCAAATGTCCCACCAACAAATTCATCAAGTCCTCAAAGACCGCAAATAGCACAGTATCCATGTTTTGATTCAGACCAGAAAATCGCCCATTATCGTCAGCAACGTATCAAACATAAATATCAACAACAGGAGCCATTAGCGGTAAACTAAGATCCTGCATCTCAGAGGCAGGCGCAGTTCTATGAGAAAGTTTTCAACGAAAAAACACCTCAGCCTCAAAGACCCAAGCAAAATAAGCCAGTCCAGCAGCAATAGTAGAGTCAATAAAAACAGAACAAGCTGAAGAACCGTAAGAAGCAACTGATAAAAAAAATGAAGAACCAGAAGACTCAAAAAGGACAACCCCTGATGCGAAACTACATCAAATATGCTCTAACCAAGCTTCAAATCAGTATGGAGGAGGAAAAACAAGTCAAGGCCAAAGGGCAAGGTTAAAATCAGAGAAAAGGGGGCCAACAGCAAAAATGAACTACTTGTGATAATTATAAGTTTATTGATGAATAATAATAGCAACAAGAAAAGGGTTGAAAGTCAGCAATTTTTGCAATCAAAAAATGAATAATTAGATGGTCTCTTGTACAACATTGAGTGTCCAGAATAATAAATCATACCTAGAGTTTAGCCAGCAAAAAAGGTTTAGGATTCACTTGACTCACTCACACTTCTCCTTTCCCGAGCAAAAAAAGCAGTACAAGATATTTGATGCAGACAGAAGGCAACGAACGCTATAGAGTACAACAAAAGTCAAAGAGGATAAGTGAAGAGTAGGCATTTTTGACAGGTATCGAAATTTAGGTCAAAAAGACAAAACATAAGTAAGATGACGATATCAAACGGGAGATTTTAGATTAGGAGGTTAAAAAATTGTTATCGAAAAAGACTCTATAAGATGAGCTCGACTTACTAAAGAGATAAATCAAGCAGACAGATGGCTTTTTACGCAGTTACAGCAAGCAAGTGCTGAGGACATAAAAAACGGTGGGTAAGCTGGCAGGCCGATACGCATGTCATCTCAATTTGCGGGTTCCAGGAAACGGGCCAAGTATGGATTTATCAGGCTATTCGGCTATCCTACGTTCGCACAAACAGTTCAAAATTGCCCGATGATCATAGATGCAGATAGGTATTTTTCAACAGTTCCAAGTCAATTAAGATCAGGTGATGGGAAGTTCGACCTTTTTTTTGGCGAGTCGAGCCATTTAGTAGTCGTTATGCTAGTTTTACTATCCTTTCATTCCTCCAAAAAATTATTGCATGCTCCCTTACACTTCGTTAGGTGAACTTTGTGTCTCCTAATTTTTATGCTACACTTTTAGATATTGTTCTCCTTGAGGCGAAAGGTTAACGGGCCCTGCAGGATTATTCTTAGGTTGCTGAGGAGCAACATTTTCATCTCTTTGTGGAGACACTCGTTCAGGGGTTTTATCGGTAGCTTTTCTTTAAGGTTATTCAGGTTGACCATTTTTCTGTTCTTCTGGCTATGGCTTTTTCTGGCACGTAACACAGCCCATTTTTAACAATAAATATATATAGAATCAATACTGCTGATAATTATTTTGGGATTGCTGAGAGTAGTCGTGGATGTACTGGTATTCTTATGGAGTTATCATTCTGTCCCAAAAACGCTGATCGGTGGATGTGATTCTTACATAGTTGTTGTTGAAATACTGGTAGTATTCACCATTTTGGCCAAAATAGCAAAAAATAACCTGAGGAGAGGGTAGTGGTTGGGGTTGTTGATACATGGGTGAGGTTGGCTAGGGCACAATGTAGTGAGATTTTTAAGAGTAACTCTCTTAGTTTTGAGGTTTGTATTATTACTCCTCATGTTTCTCTTCCTTCTTGGCACTATTTATGCTGTTGGGAATTTTGCAGAATCTGGCAGATTTTTGTTTGCGGCTGGTTTGGTGAAAATACAACAAAACTGCTGTAATAGTTGAGGGGCACTTGAAGTATTCCTTTCCTTCAACTACTCTATGCTCTACCTTCTCATTGGCATTTTCAAATGCCACTTTTTTAAGTTATTATACCTACTGAACAGTCAAGTTACGGTTCATCTGAATGAGAATGGTGTTTTGAGTGCTGATAAGGATGGGTACATTTTTAGCGTTCTTATCTTTGAGTTTATTTCCTTCCTTTTTGATGCCAGTAGCTAACTTATCAAATTTGACATTATGCCAGATGAGCCAAGTGCTGTTGCTTAGAGGGTACTTTTTGTTGGGAAAAGCCATCTCAATTATAGCTTCACACTTTTAATTTTCGTTGAAAATTTTGTTGATATCCTCCAAACTCTACTTGGAAGCAACCAAAAGAGTGATAAATTTGAAACCAGGTTTCACAAGCGGATTGATGTGAGCATGACCATTTCCTCTGGGTTACTAATCAGCAAAAGCATCCTTGACATGATTCTCATCTTCAGCAATGTATAGTTGATCACCTTTTTATGGAGTCCAACAGGCCGAACTGTGGAAAATCATCGTTGGGGTTTTATAACTTCTCTATTTAAGATAAGGCAGTTTGATATTTTTATGAGGGTTATACTGATGAAATCTTTAAGTCATGAAGTGATAGACATCTTCACCTATGATCTTACAGGCTCCGATGTGAGTTTGGCAGGCGAAGTGAGGGCTCCCGGTGGAGGAAATAGAAGGGGTGAAAAAATATGTGTAATGTGGTTCGGTTGGATAGACAGTGATCCTCAAAACATAGACTCCCTTTAGCCACTTAGAGGCATCCTTTACAGGAATGAAAGAAAAGTCTATTTGCCTTTTGGGAGCAACTGAAGGGTAAATTAACCCTATAAAAGCTATTAACCTAGTCTCGATTGATTCTTTTAATTTTTAACTTGTTACTTAAATGTTGGGATATACCTGCTATCGAGGACCTTTCACGCATCCAATGAAAATAGCTCCTCCCGAGCTGTTAAGATAGCTGACAATATGCTAAATTATTTGCATCTGCATTTCTTTACACTTCGATAAAGGTCCAAAAAAGCTGACTGCCTGTTTGTAGGTCGGAAATGCTAGGTCTTCGTCAGCTGAACAAAATCGCAGGCAGCAAGCACAATCCCTGTTATTGGTGGTTTTTGCATCTATATCCGCATACTTTTCATATAATTTGCTACTTCTATCGTTCTTGTTTCCTTTCATCCTCATGCCACAGAATTAATGATACTATTTTGAGCGCAATAGGTCGATCTTGAACAATATCTCTTTCCAATGGTGTATATCAGAATGGTCCGAGCAAATCAATGGATCAGGTTTGAAGATTAGACTTTAATTTTTTTATCCTTATTATTGGGTTTATGCGATGATCGAGTCTTTGGTATTTTACTGCTGGAGGCTCATCTAGAGCTATTTCTGTTTGTTCTTTATATAGAGATGAGCAAGCTCGTCAGCTCCTTTTGAGTTGTCAATTTTTTTGATATCATCAGCACACAGCTGAGGTACTTTCTTTTTGGTGACCTTCTAATACATTCTTTTGAGGGATTCAAACTCTTCTAGCAAAAAAGGCAGTCCAGCTCTTTAGATTTTGTATAGGGAATATTTCATGAATGTTGTCACAGGTTCATCTAATTAAGACTGGTATCGACTCCAGTTCGAAAATGCCTACTTGAAGTATTTTGTAGCTGCAGAAAGGAGAGTTTGAGCAAATGACTGATCACATTCTTTTGCAAATTATGCCAATTTTTATGCTCCTTGTTTGGTGGGTCTCTTTCTGATGAAAGAGCTGAGTTATCTTGATACAATGGTCATCTTTGCTAGTGAGCGGAAGGTATGAGTCTATGCTTGAGGTTCGGACATTAAAAAGTATTAATTATTTAATATCAAATCACTCTCAGGGTTGGCTCTGATTTTGCAATAAAGGTTTTTTCTCGTCATTCCCTTGGGTTTTTTTCTTTATCTTCTTTGAAATTTAGATACATTGAAGGGTTTCCCAAGAAAAAGAGTTAAGCACTCTATCCCTAACAAAGTCCGACCTATAAATAGTCACAATCTGCCTATTAACGATAGCTAGCCTGTTGCATACTCAAACTGGGCATTGGCATATTTATCGAAAAACTGGCTCCCAAAATGCTGAAATTGGGTATTCGCTGACTTTCTTTCACTTCTTATCTTTCGAACACATTGATCGAGTTTATTTGAGTCTCTCCTTACAAACTAACAACTTCTGAAAAATCAGCTGGAAGGAAAAACAATTCAGGTTTAGGTACTGGAGAATTAGCTCCTTGTAGATCCAGTGAGCTCTTTTTTCTATTTTTTGTTTCAGGACTGGAAGAAATATTTTTATGGGGGTTGTAAGTATGAGACAGTTGTAAGATTTGGTCTACCATGAAATTATAGTATTCCTCCTCTTTTTCCTTTTTGTTGATCAGTTTGTAAATGTAGTTGAGGACTCTCGGATGGATAAAGTGGTTATTCGCAAATTCTGACAGCCACTCTTCGAAGATTTGCCTAAAACCAAAACAAACCCTTTAAGCATCAAGGAGCAATCGTTCTTATCCCTAATTGATGGCAGTCTTTGCCCAGGCACAGACCAACATCAAAAGCAAGGATCCCTGCCTAACTTTGATCTTTTCTCCTGGCGAACACACAAGATCATTCATATTCTGTGCTTTCTCGACCAGAAAAGGATCAAATATATTCCAATTAAGCTCTTAAAGGCGATAAACAACTAGTAGCAGTTCAAGTTAATTCATCAGGAAAAGAGTTGCTGTAGCCCTTAAGAGATGGTAGAGAGGGATATGTTGGTTGAGAGGAGTACGATTGGCAAGCGATCGGAGGATAGGACGTAGAGCAGGAGCTGTCCGACCATAGTAGCGTGCCAATCGCTGACTATGGGATGATGGGTTATAGAGGGCTAACTTCTTGCCGTTTTCTTTTCTTTGCCAGCGTTCCTTCATTATTAATTCTACGAGGCAATTAATTCTGGGGACTAATTAGAGCAAGCATCCTGTTATTTTCCCTCCTAACTTTTCAAATCTGGTCGAAAAATGTTCAACAGTCGATAACGTGTCCCGACCGACTGCATAGAGCTTGAATATGATGTTAAGATGACTATCTACATTTAATATCAATTTTTATCTTCCTTCCTTGTACTGAAGTCTTGACTCTTTTATCTCTATAATTTTTATAGAACAGCTGCCCGCCTTCTCTGCTCTTCTTATTCCTTCTGTTTCAGCCTTTCTTTCTCTTACCTTAGTTCTTTGAGCTCTCTTCTTCGCTTGGCAAGAGCTTCCACCCCGCTTCGTCGATATAGCTCTAATTGGCGCTGAAGTTTTATTATTTGCTATTACTGGTCTTTTCCGTAGCTGTACTTGAAAATGGACTCATTTCCACTTTGAATGTAAAATCTTTCACTTGCTGTCGATCTGAAATATAATTCTTTTGATCTTTAGGCCATAGTCAAACCTGTGTGTTTGAAGAGTCGTTCCATTGGAAGCCTCAATTTTTGAAGATCGAAGTGATCCTTCATGACTTTTTCGTAACATTCTTGAAGAGTGATATTTTATCTGAGAACTGCTTCCTGAAAGAAGCATTTAAAACCTGGCATTACTGAAAAAGTAAGAGCTGTTTTTTGTGCTTATTGAGGAGCAGATTGTGATGGCGCATTGTTGTCCATAAGATCAAATCCTAACTCGTCTTTCTCCATCTCAATTATATTAAATACAAATCTAAGATCAAGAGTTCACAAAGATGCTTGATAGTGAAGAGATTAATAGATATTTATATGAGTGGTTTGATCATTCTTATTTGTCGTTTTATTTTTTGTCTTATCCTGTTGCTTTTTCTGTTTTTACTTATCCTACCTGTTCTAATTGATCTATTGCCGGCTTTTATGCTTGGATTTATTCCTTTTGCTCGGGTTCTTTATCTTCCTCTTCGATGATTGCATCTGAATATCAAAATCAGTACTGTTTGATTCTGGAATAACTTCATCAGGAGGAAGATTGTAGTCGTGCTTTGATGTGGCTTTGTGAACTGAAGGATGATAGACCAAATCCACCTTATTGATAGCATTTACTTCTTCATGAGGATCATACTTGAATCGTTCATCTTTCTACTCAAGATCAGCATTCTTTTCTGCCTCTGCTTCAGGGATCACCTCTTCAGCTGGGATGTTGTAATACTAATGGGAAGTAGATTTATGGACTGAAGCGTCATAAACCAAATCAAGGTCACTTTTTGCATTGACTTCCTTGTGAGGGTTGTATTTGAAATGTTCAGGTTTTGAGTGGATGTCTTTATTACTGCCGGCAAGCTTTTATATTTATGCTTGCTTAGCTTGATGCTTAGCCTTGACTTCTTGAACGTTGACACAAAAGAGTTATGACCCATTTTCAACTTTTTCATCTCTGAAAGATTTGTCAGAGTTTAACTGACGACCGACATGGATCAGTACAAGAGTATCAGAGCTACCCTTAAATAAACCTGACAAACGATTATCGATAAATTCTTTGATGTTTGTTGAACTTTCGACAAGCAGTGTTTCAATCTGAGATCCATCTAAAGTCTTGATTGTGACTTCAATGGTGTCTCGATCAAGCTCATGGCTATTGATTAAATGAATGATAGCTTTTTACTTTAATTCACAGGGCTCTTAAATATTTTAGATGAGTCTGCCTTGAAGATAGAGGTGAATATCTTCGGGTTTCAGATCATGTGACTCGGCTGCTCGTTGATAGAGTTTTTCAGCTGATATTGAAGGTTTTACTTTGATTATTTTACCAATTTTTTGACTGTTTCTCACATAGATGTTGATATTTTCTTCACTCATAGCTTAATAATCTTTACGACCGAAATGCAATAGATAATAATCAGAATCAATCAAAGGGAGTATAGTTTGTCGATTAAACAAAGCTTATTGAGCACGAATAGATAGCTACTTTCACAATAGTCATCTATACTGTGAAAATAAACAAGATTCTTCCCAAATTGTACCCTTAAGCTGCTCCCATGATGAACTTGATCTCAGGGTTCCCTATTTGGCACATCTATGGAATTTTCTTATCATAAATCTTTAAAGCGCGAAGATTTCATTGCAAAACGTAAGACCTTGTAGTATCTGTCTTATAGGGATTGGCTCATGATGCATTGGCGCCATTAGAAAAATATCTAGTAGATTCAGTCAGTCAAATGCCAGAAAAATATTTCTTTTCGTAGAGTTGGTTCAAGAATAGTCTTTAAAGTTAGGAATCATAGGCTTTCTTCAAGGCATCTGTCTTGGTTTTATCTTATGAATATTATTTTGCCTGAAGTTTTCTTAACATGCTTTACAAGAGAGAAATCCACTCACTTTCTTCACTTCATCATTCCAGTTCTATCTGATCATCACCAATATCTGAATCAAAAGACGAGCAGCAAAGTACTTAAAGACTTAAGCTTCTATATTGTGGAGAAAAAAATCCCTTAAGAAATACTTTGAATGTTTCAGCCTACTATTAAGGCAGGGTGGACTTATCGTCTTCAAATAAGTAGCCATTCACTTTACAATATGAAGAGTGATATGAATCGCTAAATAACTATTTCCCTCAGTAAAAGTAAGTGCCAGAATTTTTTCAATAGCTTGAACGATCGAGATGATCTCTTTTACAAGCGAATACTCGATCTATTATATTTCTCGATAAATCTCACTTTTTATTTCACAATTCGATAAAATTTGAGAAGATTCACTTCCCTTAAGGAGGTTTGCAGGCTTTAGATTTATCTCTCTAGCTTTGGAGAGTCTTTCTGACGTCGGTTCAGCAATTTTCCTCCAATGGTCATCAAACTTCTTGATGGTTTTGAGAAGTTTGATATGTCTTGAGATGATGAAGTACTCTATCTGCATCTTATTCATTGTGTTTAAGTCAAGGTTCTTGTGTCTTAGGATCTTTTTATATCAGAGTTGAAAAATGTCAGTTTGTTTGAGTTATTCTGATGGAATAGAGTATCGAGATTGATCCCAAGATTCATTGGTGAAAATACCTTTGCAGAAAATAATGATCAAATAAGCTTTGGAATATATTTCTCAATGTTTCTGGCTCTTTTGAAGTTCACCTATAAAATCTTGAACTTTTTATTTTTATTAAGGCCTTTTAATAGTAAATCTGCATAGATTGCAAATCAATAAGATATGGGTCAATCACATCGGCGGTCTATAATAGAGCATCGGCCAATTCCAAAGGTAGACAGGGTAATTGATGGGGTTGTAAGGACTGAAGACATATTGGTGTGGGAATTCCTCTTGCCAGTTCTATACCTGAGCATCTTCCTCCTGCTTGACTTGAAGATCTTCTTTCTCTTTTATCTCAGTTTCAACCTTCACGATCGATTGAACTTAGTCTTGATGAACTTTTTCCTCAATCTTCACAATTTGGATATTTTTTTCCTAAGTTGAACTCACTTTCAGATGAGTGGCCTCTTCATTTTCCTCTTTCTTGACTAAATGCTCATTCAGAGCAAAAGATTATATAATTACTTTTTTCCTCGGCTGTGCTTTTCCTCTTGTTTTCCTGCCTTTTCTTTTCTTCAGCAGTTTCCTTGGGCATCCAATGTTTCGGCGCCTCAGCTAGGTCAAAGATATTTCCTTAAGCTATTTAAGCTTCTCTGGAAGGGGCTCCTCCTATCCTCCTCTTTTGTTGAGAATTTTCTTGCACTTCTTGAAGATTCGGATCATGAGGCAGCCTGTAGTCAACTTAATATTAAGTTACTAGCAAGCTTGTCCACACTTATATCCATCGAACACGACCATGTGGAGGAGCTTGACTCGTTTCTAAGTATAATAATGATGTACCCAGAAGTAAATGGTGTCGTATCTCTTTTTTTCCTCTATCTTGACAGCCGGTCTTTGATTTGTAGCTTCCAACTCGTTTGTCATCTGCAAATAAATAATATAAGTAAGCTTGCCTTTATGCTCACTTAAAGTTAAAACCCACCATTTGTGAACTTTCTTTCCTTTGATGTCATTTTCGTACCCTCGTCGAAAGGGCTCAAGTTTAAGAAGCTGAAACTGCAAGTTAAGTTTAATGGAACTGAGTAACATTATGTAATCGGATGGTTCTGAAATATTATGCCTTTAGTTTGCATTTTTTACTCATGATTGTTAGGTTCTTTGCAAGCCATTGAAGCTTCTTTTAATTGAAAATTTAACAATTTTTAGACTATTGAAGGATTCTCGCATTGATTTATGTGTTTTGTCAGTGTTGAATGATTCTGAACTCAATTTTTCCTTAATGACTGCCTTGCCTTTCGATTTAAAGGAAGTTTTCTTTCCAAATCCTATTATTTCGTGACATTTAAAATGACTCCCTTGATTTGTTTATATAATGAAGGGGAGTTTGGATAAGCTTCAGCAACTGGTAATTTAAATTTATGCAAATAACCACAACTTTTCTTGGGGCCTCTTTGACTCAATAGCTCCTTCAGATCGAAAAATAAACATTTTTATTTTTGTCAGTGTCATCAACCCCATTGGAGGATCTGTTGCAAATAAGAGAAGCGTGTTGGAAAAAGAGCTTATTGGCTTTTTTTCCTCTCCATCCATTTATTTTCTGATGTATTATAGATCTCTATTCAGATCGTTTTTTAATTTTCTTAGCTCAATCTTTCATGAGGGATTTAGAAGATGGTTCCAGATTAAATCCGAACAGATGAGAAATGTAGAAAAATTCATCTGCCATTCCCAAAGGTTTGCCTGATCATTATTTTTTGAGCAGAGCTGCCAGAAACCCTTCTTTCAATGACTGATAGAATTTCTTTCAGATTGATGAATTAGAACAAAGCCGAAGAAGTCTTTTTCTATATTTGTCATGTTAATTTTCTTCTGAATTTTCTTTCTTTCAGTAAGGATACACAACTGGACTTTTCTTGAGAAGAAACTAGGCCTGAATATATCAATTTTCCTCCGTTGGGGTTGTTTGTTGACATTTGAAGATCAAGTATTCTTAACAGGATTTGGAGGGATAGTGGCTGATGATCCGCTCCCCTCGGTGGAGGCTCCTTTAGCCGGAATAATTATTCCCTTTTTCCCTGATTGCAGATTCTTTTATGAAAATTAATATAAATAATCTTCATAAAAGTCAACCGCATCAAACAATACGAGGATATGAAAGGGCCCTTTGGAACAAGCTTTCGTAAGCTAAAATAATTTCTGTCTTATTTGAAATTTGAAGACTTGCTTGGCTCTTCAAATCACCAGAGCTTTAGCATAAGGGTGGCGAAAACATATCAATTATTCTATTATTTTTATCTCACACAACGACTCAAGGCTTAAAAAAGTAAAATAGAACTATTCTGGGACTTAAAAAGCTGAAAGTCTGAATTGTAGTTAGAGTTCTTGTAATTTTGATGATCGGAAAGCGCTTAGAATTCTGGAAATTATGACGAGCAAGTATTGGTGCGCCTTCGATAATTTAAATTTAAGGCCCGGCAGCAATCTTTTGGTCCTTGGGAACTGAAAGATCGCCATTTGTTTTCATCGTCATACATGTCGGGATGATATATCTATTGACGAGTAGTCTCGCATTGAAGAGTACAACACCCTGACACCTTAATTCGATGATAAGCAATCGAGGAATGACACCCCTATTTTTTGAGAGTGACATTACGCATGACCATCAATGAAAAAAATATATGAATGGACAAAGAAATCTTCAAAATCAATATATGATTCATCCGAAATGCAGCAAAAAGCAAGTGAATCTCCAACTGAACACTGATATCCTAGTAATCATAATCCTTCATGTACTATATTCAAGATACAAACATCATTCATATTTTTCGAAACTGCTCTTCAAGAGACTTGTAAAGAGTTGTCCGATATTTTTCATTTGCTTTTTTCTGGTCACTGCATGATCTCATGAACGCCTTCAGGTCCTCTTTTGAGTTGAATATCAAACTATAGTAGCTTTAAACAGAATCGGTATTATAGCTTAGTCGGATCTTTCTGCCAGGAGCTTCTTTTGATTCTTACTTTTAGCTAATTTTACTATCTTCTAGTGGTAAGAAGAACAAAAACTCCCTTGCTGCCTCCAGCTAGTTGACTTATGTACCTTCCAAGCAGATCAGCCCAATTGGTTGGACGACAACGATCGCATTGTATTTAAAGTTTAGAAGACCTTATTCTTGAAGCCGAACATAAAAAACTTGAGCGTGGCTGAGAGCTAACCTAAATGGGTTCTTCATGTTGGGTATCTTATGCTTCATATTTATCTCATTATTATCTATTTTCAAGAAAATGTCATCTTCATATTTGGTCTGGAGAATGATTTCATTGTCTTTTATTATATTTTTGAACTTGTGGACAAGATAGGAAGCAAATTGGGCTCTACTTCTGGTGCTGACAATCAAAGGGTTTGTAAAATGTTATCTTGAGTTGAGCTGATGAACATTTTTGGGTCTTAAGACAAATATTGTTGGATTTGTTCTGCAAAAAATAAAGGCTTTGATATTTTCAACAGGTACAAACCTTGACAATCGTAATTTAGTGTCAAAGAAGCAGAATCTTTTCTTTGTCAGAAGGAAAGTTGTTTCAGTCTTGACACCATATGGGTTGATCAGGACAGCTTTGGATAAAAAATAGGTGCTCTTGACTTACTCAAGTATTTTTTAACTTATGTCATTTTTGATCATCTATGCAGAGTGCTTCCTTTCTTTCTTTGAACCAGAATTGCTCTTTTCAGAAACATCAAGCAGTAAGCTATCAGTTCTGATAATGTTGGTCAGATTTTGTTAGGGTGGCAATGAAACAGCGTCAACCATCTGACTACAATCTTCCTCTTACTCGATTTCCTCCAGTTTATTTTCAGCATCTGCTGAAATATCAACTTTATCAATGACAGATTTGTTTGTTATATTTTTGTCTGAAATCATGCTGAGTTTAATACTGATCCTGGGCTATGGCTCTACTTCTGGTTATTTTTATTCGGAAATAACTTGGGAGAATGGAATTTCGCGTTTTGAGTTTTTCTTCTTGATCACTGAGGTCACTAGAGTGCTTTATGGTACATCAAAAATACCGCTTCCGACACCTCCAATTCCACTTCTAATGGACATTCTAGATATCCTTGATTTATTGATCGATGAGTTTCTAAAATTAAAAATTTTGCTGCTGCGGATATAATCTTCCATCTTTGAATTTCTGAGTCGAGCTTCATCTTAAAGTTCAGCTATTTTAGTTTAAAGTAATTAAATTTTCATGATATGCTCTTCCTTTTCGGCAGCCCATTTTTTTTTTTCAACTCCCGTATCTCTCAGCAACCTATTGAACTTATGAAGGGCATCATCAAGTTGCTGCTTCATCGTCCTTTCTGTAAATATTTTATTATGTTCTTATTTCTTGGCGATGATATCCTGATCTTGCTGTTCTTTTGCAAGTTTACTGTATTCTTCATAAATATCGTTGTATCGTTGCTTATAGTCGTTTAGTTATTATTCAACCATGGCTAATTAGCTGCTAAGTTGCATTAGATTTGTCCGACCTTCGTTGATGGCTTCGTTCAAAACATCATTGTCATCGTTTATGCGAGAATTTTATCTTTATAGCTTCTTCAATTCATGTTGCAGCTCAGTTAGTTGGATCTTTCTCTAGTTTGCAACTTGGTTGTATAAGTCCATCTGGTCTTGCAGTTTTTGGTTCACTTCTTCATACTCCCAACAAGTATTGGTCAGCTCCTCATTTCTGGTTTCAATACCTCTGAGTTCATACAGTAAATCGTTTTCTTGCTGACGCATGTCATCTAAAAAATTATGAACTTGGTATCTGATTTCTTCGTCAGCAATGAACTCATAGAAAAATTCCATCTTTTTATGCCATTTCAAAAAGTACTTCTCAAGCTGGAGCTTTTGCTCGATTTAAAAAGTACTGATTATTTCATCCATGTTACCATGAAGCTCGACTTCACGCTCACTAATTCTTTGATTTTCGAGGTTCTATGGACTGAGAGCAGAAGACAAGCCCTTCTCGATTTAGTTTTGAATATCTTCAAGAAGGGATATCATTTTTTTGCAGCTAACAAACTCTGTATTGCGGGACTTCTAAGTTAGCATATCGCTGATCAGGCCTCCTTTGTCGACCTACTTGCACCCTGCTATGATCTTCCAAAATTAACGACGGCTTAGTGTTTCCAAGTTGCTCAGCAATTTTTTCCTGATTTATCCAAGGTAGTAGTTAACTTATTACTAAATATCCTTTTTATTGTTTTCCATGAGGTTTGAGGCGAATTATCGAAGGATCCTCTGGTCCATGACCTTCATGTTGAATCTTTCCAGAGTTTGATCATAAATATTGGCGAGTTCTGTTTATCCAAAGGGGCAGAAAAATACGATCGAGATTTCGCTGAGGTTTCTGATCTATTGGATGAACTCTTAGCAACTGTAGGTAACTTCCTAGCTGCTATGCCTTTCAAGTTCAACGCTTTAACGCTGGACCTATACTTACATTATTATCTATTCAAGGTGATTATAAATCTCAGATTTTATGGATATACGAAATTATGAATGTCAATAATGCCAAGCTTAAAGATCTCCTCGATAATATCTGATATTTAGTATTTAATGAATATATAGTTATACTGACTCTGTTGCAGATATAACTATATTTTGAGAAGCTAAGAGATAGAAGCTGGCAAAGGATAAAATAGTTAAAATTTTTAGTGTTTTCAATTTTTTCTATGCTACTTCGCAATATTATGCGTTTTCTATAATTAGAAGAAAAATATAATGCCATTAGAATGTCATTTTTCAAAAAACATCTTTTCTGTATAAAGATAAAAGGGACAAACTGCCCTTTGGACATTCAGGTAATCACTTACAAACTATTTTTATCTGAAAAGAATACTTATTGCCGTTTAAGGTAAATCCATAGGTTAATTTTCTAAGTTATAGAAGATTAAAGACTGGAAACAAGATGCGTTACTTTACACTTTTCCCCCTTATCTTGTCTGTTTGGGCAGCCTTACCGCCCACAACTTGGAGAACTGCTCCCTTCTCTGGAATCCCTCTCCTGAATACCGTTTATGGAAGTGTGGCTTGTGATGAGGGAGGTCACATGATATACTACACCTCACTATGCACTTTAGCAGGTCTCAGCTGTACCGTATACAGATGGAACACAACAGGTTCTGCTACTCTTTTGAACTCTCAGACTCATACATTCGCTCTGGCGATTCTCAACCCAACCCTAAGCACATTGTCTGACACCTTAATATTCTCGTACGACGTGCTTATCCCACCAACATCCTACGTTCTAACACTCTACAAGTCAAATCTAACTCAAAAATCACTGGTATTGGTATCAACTC
>Ga0100379_10002534_pt1 | contig 17278 bp, 21 predicted proteins | sample CryGeymeta201503_FD_80418 | JGI IMG/M metagenome (GOLD analysis project Ga0100379, IMG submission 80418) | Groundwater microbial communities from Crystal Geyser aquifers in Utah, USA - Crystal Geyser metaG 2015-03 | ecosystem: Environmental > Aquatic > Deep subsurface > Groundwater | place...
ATTTATTATACCCCTCAATATATTGTTAATTATATTGTGAAAAATACGGTGATTGAAAAAATAAAAAATTTAAAATTTGAGGAGATTTTAAAAATTAAAATAGTTGATCCCGCTTGTGGTTCTGGAAGTTTTTTAATAAAAGCTTTTGATGTTTTAATGGAAGAAAGTAAAATAAAACTTGGACGAGACTTAGAATATGATGAAAAAAAGAACTTGTTATTAAATTGTATTCATGGGGTGGATTTGGATGAAAGGGCTTGTGATATCGCAAAACTAAATCTTTCTTTAAAATTAGCAACAAGGGGGGAAAAACTTCCATCTCTTCACGAAAATATACGAAATGGAAATTCTCTCATTGAAGATGAAAAAATTTCTAAAGATAAAGCTTTTAATTGGGGGGGAAAATTTCCATTTAAATTTGATGTTGTAATTGGAAATCCTCCATATGTTAGCATTGACCCAAAATTAAAAAAAATTAGTTTCGAAGAATTTAGTTTCATTAAAGAAAATTATCCATCTTTTATGGGTCAAACGGATCTTTATGTGTTTTTTTATGAGTTAGGTTATAAAATTTTAAAAGAAGATGGAGTTCTTGGTTTTATTAGTAAAAATAGGTGGACAAACTCACCCATGTATAAAAATTATAGGATTTTTCTTTCAGATAAAAATGTTAAAATTATAGATTTTGATGAAAGATTTATTTTCGAAGGAGTCAGAACAACTACAAATATTATCTTTTTGAAGAAAGATAAAATAAAAAATGTAAATTATTATTTATTCAATAATTCTAAGAAGGATGTTTTAAATTTTGAGAATTATAAAATTTTTAAAAATAAAAAAGTAGATGGTGAAAAATGGAATATTTTTTCTGATGAAATCACTGAAAAAATAATCAAAGAAGGAGAAAATATTTTATATGGGGGGTGTGGCCATAAGATAACCCCCTCAAAATATTTTTTATTAATAAAAAAAGATGGGAATTATTTCCCAGAAAGTAAAGAAATAAGAAAGAAAATTTCTTTATTAAAAATTAATGATTTTGAAGAAAGTTTTATTAAAAATTTTGCCAGCTCTGGAGATTTGTTTCCTTATAACATAAAAAATGAGAGATATATCATTTATCCTGATAATATAAATTTAAACGAAACTCCAAATCTAAAGAAATATTTTAATTTAATAAAAGAGTCAAAATATGGTTCAAAATGGTATGAATATCATGGGGGAAAAGGATATAGAAATGTTGAGATTTTGAAAAGTGACAAAAAAATAATCTTTCCTGGAAAAATGTATCTAAATAGGGGCCCTAGTTTTAATCTTGTCGGAGAAAATTTTCAAATAGGGATGGATTGTGAAGTTTTGAAATCAAAAAAGGAAATGTCAATGAAGTACCTATTGGGAGTTCTAAATTCTAATCTTATGTGGTATTTTTATAGGAGAAATTTTAAAAGATATGCAAGTAGACAAACGATCGATTCTAAAAAGATTCCAATAAAAATTCCAAATCAAATTCAGGAAAAAGAAATTGAAATTTTAGTAGATAAAATAGTCTTTTTGAATAGAGAACTATCAAAAATTGGAGAAAAAGATAAGTATAAAAAAGAGAATATTGAAGAAGAAGTCAAAATAATCAGAAATGAAATTGACCAAGAAATTTACAAACTTTATAATTTAACTTCAGAAGAGATTAAAGTTGTTGAAAGTAATTTAGGATGAGCTTGAGGCTTAGGCGAAGAAGGGAGATTGCGGAATAAATAGGAATCCCAATTTATTTTTCTAACATCCAAGGCCCATAAGCCCCAAAATAATAATTACTGCTCCCAATCCTCCTGCTATTGATCCAACTTTTATATTTTTCATAAAAGCTCCAAAACCCAACCCCCCCAAGATTACAAAAACCAATCCTAGGCTTAATGTGCTTTCACAAGTTACCATTTTAAATTAATAAAACACCTCCACTAAAATTGTAACCATAATTCGTTGATCCCCTAATTTCAGGATATTCTTTGTAAATTAATTCTTTTCCGTCAAAAAAATCTACATGGTTATGTATTGGGTTTGTAAAAATATGGGCTCCAGAAAGAAATATGTGAGAATTCATCAATTTGAAGTTAGGTTTTTCCATTAAATTAGTAATCTTTTCTTGCTCATCATAATTTAAGATTAATTTGAATTTGTTATTATTTTTTAATATGTTAATAATTTCTTTTTTCTTGTTTCCGTTTTTGTGATATTTTATTTTTCTATTCATCCAACTAATCTCCTGTTTTTTCTAACTTTTGCAACAACACGACCATAACTCCTTCCAACTGGTTTAAGAGTTACAACTTTTCCCTGAATTTGTCTTTTTAATCTTTGAGTTGCTTGACTTCCACCTCTTTGATATTTCTCAGGTGCATTAACCCCTGCAAGTCTAATATAGTTACTTCCATTTACCTTTGTATGAGTTTGGAAAGTATCTCCATCAATTACTCGTTTCACTTTTCTATGTATTGTCATTTTATTTGAAATTTATAAAAACTTAAACTATTTAAATCTTTTGTAGTTCATAAAGTATAACTTTTTAGTTATAAATTTATAATCACAAACATTTATAAACTTTATTCAATAAAATTGGGTATGAAAGAGGAACTATTCTAGATGAAAATTAAGAAAACCTCTCAGGAAATAGAGAAAGAGATTCTTTTATCTTTGGAAGAAAAACCAAAGACAATAACGGAATTGAAACAAAATATTAAATCAAATTGGATAACTGTTGAAAAATTTTTAAAAAAACTAAGTAAAGAAAAAAAAGTGAAAGAGATGATTTCAACAGACAAAAAAAAAGTATACCAACTTTCTTACCTTGACACTTATTTTGAAATTCCAATCTCAAAAAAAGAAAAAGAGATGTTTAATTCACTTTATTATTTAATCTTAGAAAAATATAAATTAATTGAAAAAAGTCCAACAAAAACCGAATTTGCGAAAGTTGCAGTCGAAGTCATAAAAAATTCTGAAGAACTAAAAAATCTTCCAACGATTTGGTATTTGTATGGGATGATTCCCCTAAAAGCCGCAAATCCAAATGAAGAATACACTAAGAGGTATAAATTCATAGATGAAAAACAAATTATAAAATTAATAGATAAATCTGTAGAAGATAAAAGGGATAAATCTTCCATTCAAATTCAAAGGGAACAACATGAAAAAGAAGGAGAGTTATTTTATGTTTTTTGTGAAGATTTTATTAAAGAAACAAAAAATAATTGGGATTCCGAAAAAATTTTAAAATCACTTAATGGAGCTTACATAAACTGCCCTGTAGAAGATGAATTTACAATTTTTGATTTCTTTGATAGATTTAATTCTACAATAAGAAAAATTTCTTTATTAAACAAAAATGGATTGAAGGAATTTAAAAGAGAAATTATTCTTACTTTTGATTCTTTTTGGAAATATTATGCAACATATCGGGCATATAAAAGTTTGGTGGGGTTAAAAAGATTTAAAGATGTAAGTGAAATATTTAATTTTTATCTTGGTGCCTTTTTAGAATCAAGGAGAGAAACTTTTTTGGAGTCTATGTCTGAACTTTATTCTATCTATTTGAATAAATTAGGAGATACAAAATTAAATTCTTTTGAGGAAATTGAAGAAATTAGAAATATTCTTGAAGATTGGACTGGAGAGTAAAATGGAAGGTAATGAATTTTTAGATACAAATATTGTCTTAGATTATATTAATTATAATAAAAAGTCTTCTTCAAAAATAAAAAAATCGTATGATTATGTTTTAAACGCTAAAGGAAAAATAATTCTTTGCGGAATGGTTATTTATGAATTGAATAAAATAAATTTAAAAAAATCAAGAATACATAAGGCTGTTCTTTGTCTTCTTGAAGATGAAAATTATAGTTTATCTGAGATATTATCCAAGAAAGAGGAACCATTCGCGAAAAAGTTACATGCGCGGTTTAAAGAGTTCAATAAGGAAAGACTTTCGGAACTTTTTAGTCAAGAAAGAACACTTTTTGAAATAGGGTTGGAAAAATTTTTAAAGTTTAAGGTATTCAAAAGAGTGATCTCTCTCCAAGAGATTGATATGTTCCTTGCAAATGAGATTAGGGGATATATTGAAAATATTGATGATTGTAAAATTTTAGCAAGCGCTTTACAATTCCAAAAAGATCAAAAAGAACTTTTTAATTTTGTTACTTCCGATGTTCACGATTTTGATCCAAACACATATGATTATCTAAAAGATCAAGAATTTTTTTCTACTTACAAATTTCCAAAACTTGTTAATTTAGGATATTAATCTTGTGTAAATTCCCACCCAAATACCAAACCTTATAAACCCACATAAATTTCAAATTATAACAAATATGTTGTTAAGTCTTGAGCTGTAAAATGTCTCGTAAGGCTTACACTCAAGGAAAGTTTAATATTTCTTGAAGATTAATTTGTTTACCTTGGAACGAGGTTTACCTTGGAACGAGGTTTACCTTGGAACGATGTTCACATTGGTGTCAAAACTAGTGTCAAGATGAATATTGGAATCAGAGATAATATAAACTAAAAAACAGAAAATAAAAAACAAAAACATGGAAAAATTTACAAAATTAGGATTAAGTAAAGAAGTTACAGACGTCTTGAAAGGACTGAAGTTCACAAAACCTTCGGAAATTCAAGAGAAGACTATTCCTTTAGCTATTGCTGGAAAAGATATCATTGGTGGTTCAGCTACTGGTTCAGGGAAAACACTCGCTTTTGCTTCAGCAATTATTGAAAACTTAAAACCAAACAATTATGTTCAAGCACTTATTTTAACTCCCACAAGGGAACTTGCGGAACAAGTTGCAACTTCAATACGGAATTTTGGAAAAAATAAAAAACTCAATGTTCTTGCAGTTTATGGTGGAGTAAGGATTGAAACTCAAATTAGAAAACTTTCTTCAACCGACATACTTGTTGGAACTCCCGGAAGAATTCTTGACCACTTGAACAGACGAACTCTAAGGCTTGACAAAGTTAAATTTCTTGTTTTAGATGAAGTTGACAGGATGTTTGACATGGGTTTTAGTCGTGATGTTGAAAAAATACTTCGTGAATGTCCTAAAGAAAGACAAACAATGATGTTCTCTGCAACAATTTCTTCCGATATTGATTATTTGGCTAAAAAATATACTCGGAAAGCAGTTGAAGTTGCTGTAGAATCTTTTGTTGATCCAACAAAACTAACTCAATTTTATTATGACGTTCCTGACCACCAAAAGTTTTCATTAATGGTTGCTTTGTTAAAACAAGAAAATGCAGACTTAGTTATGGTTTTTTGTAACACAAGACGTAACGTTGACTTTGTTGCTGGAAATTTAATTTTAAATGGAATTCATGCAAAAGCAATTCATGGTGGAATTGAACAAAAAAAGAGAATAAAAGTTCTTGAAGAGTTTCATCAAAAAGGACTTGGAGTTTTAGTGTGTACTGATGTTGCTGCAAGAGGGCTTGATATAAAGGGAGTAAGTCATGTTTACAATTATGACGTTCCTGCCGAAGCAAAAGATTATATTCACCGAATTGGTCGGACTGCTCGAGCGGGTAAAGATGGAAAAGCAATTACTGTTCTTGCAAGTAGAGATTATGAAAATTTTAGTAATTTAATAAATAGAAATGAAGTGAAAATTGAAAAGAAAGAACTTCCCGAATTAAGTTATGTTAAAATGAATGTTAACTCTGGAAAAAAAAGGTTTAACAGAGAAAGAAGTGATATGGGTGGAGGAAGAGGTAGAGGTTCTTCAAGAGGAAGAGATTCAAGTCGTGGTTCTTCAAGAGGAAGAGATTCAAGTCGTGGTTCTTCAAGAGGAAGAGATTCAAGTAGAGGTTCAAGTCGTGGACCAAGTCGAGGAAGTTCAGGTGGGCGAAGTTCAGGTCGTAGTTCAAGTGCTCGAAGTTCAGGAGCTAGAAGTAGTGGTAGAAGTTCAGGTTCTCGAAGTTTTAGTGCTCGAAGTTCAGATTCTCGAAGAAGTGAAAGCAGAAGAAGTGATTCACGAAGAAGATATTAATTTAATTTTTTAGTTAATCATATATAGGAAGAAATGCTTCTAAAATCATGAAAAAAATAATGATTATTTTTGTTTTTGTAGTTTTTTTAATTGGAAGTTTAGGTTTTGCACATGCAACAAGTGATGTTATAATTCACCTTGATAACACGGGAAAGGCGATTTTCCTTGGTTCGACAAATGAAAATCTAACTAACCTTCTTCCCAAAGGGGTTTATGTTGAAAATGGGAAAATAAGGGGAGAAACGACTTTGCAGACTTTTAAATCCGGAGAAATTTGGACTTTTAATTATTCACTTCCAAATTCAAATATTGAAGTTTTTTTGCCTTCTGGTGGAAAAGTAACAGAAACCAATGGGGACGTTTTAATTGATGGGGGAAACCTTGCCGTTTATAATGAGAATTCAATCAGTGTTAAATATATTGTTGAAGAAAGTTCTAATCCAAACCTTTTTTGGATTTTTTTAATAATTTTTATTCTTTTAATTTTTTTATTTTTGTTTTCAAGAAAATTTAATTTTGAAAAAACTAAAAAATCTTCCGTTAAAGGGGAAAATAGGAAAATTGAAACCTTTCAAGAAATTTTAAATGATAGGGAGAACAAGATAATTGACATTTTAAAAGAAAAAGGAAAGATAAAAAGCTCCCAGTTGAGACGTTTAACGGATTTACCCAAGTCTTCTTTTTCTAGACATGTTCAAGAGCTTGAGAAAAAGAGTTTGATAAAAAGAAGCGGAGAAGGAAGAAATAAGTTTGTTCAAATTCTTGAGTAATTTTTTAAGATTTAATTGAGAGGTATTAAGTTCTAATTAGGTCTCATTTTGGTTCCAAACCTGTTCCAGACAGAATTGATATACTTTTTTTATTTTGTTAAAGCATGGAAAACAAAAATAAAAAGGAGGTAAAAAAATATATGAAACAAAAAAATATAACAAAAAAGTATTTTGCTGTTGTTTTAGCTAGTATGCTTTTATTTGGTTTAGTTGGTTCAACGTTTGTTACAGCAGAAAAATTCGGAGTTAATTCAAATATAAACTCTAAGACAAGTTTGAACTCTAGAAATAATGCTGGTTTTGGAATTCACGCAGATTTAAAGATACAAGAAAAGGATAGAGAAAGAATAAGAGACCCTTCAGAAATTTCTGATGAATTAAAAAAACAAGGTTCTTTTGAAACTGATGATGAATTTTTAGTTAAGGAAAGAATGGATTCAATAGAGGCTCATCCTGGTTTAGTTGCAAGTGGGTTTGCTAAGGTAGATCATGGGACTGGTTGGGCAATTTCAAGTGACGGAACAGGAAGTCTTTTGAAAATTCTTTTAGTTCAAAGAACATTTGTAAATGCAACTGACAACTCTTCAGAAGAAATTGTTTTGAGTAAAGGTGTTTTTAAACTCTCAGGAAGTTCTGCTCTAGGACTTAATTTAATTTCTAATTCTGGAAGTGATTTCAGTTATGAAGTTGTAAATAAAGGAGAAACAGTTGGAACTCTTACTTTAGTTGAGAATTCTTATGCTTCAGGGTTTAGTACATGGTCAGGAGAATTAAATCTTGAATCTGGTGAAAATTATGATGTAACTTTTGCAACTCTAAACAGTAAAACAAAAGCCGAAACAAATGGAAAAGATGGAAGTTCAAACTTTAATTCAAATCCTAACGCAGGTGGACTTTGGGGAAGAATGAAATCTTTATTCAATTCTAAAGGAAAATAAATTTATTTTTTCTTTTTATTTTTTTATTTTTTTATTTTCTTTTTTTTCAATTTCTCTTAAAGTGTCGAGGATTTTTTTAAAAAAAGACTTATATAGTTCTTTTTCCTCTTATAAAAATGAAAAAAGTCATGGTTGTTTTTGTTTTTGCGATTCTTTTAATTGGAATTTTAGGTTTTGTTCATGCTGACAGTGATAATGGAGTTAATGGAGATGGTAATGGAAATTTAGAGGTTACAAATAAGTTACCTGAGGGTTCATTAAAAGTTTCTGGAAATGATTCTTTTGAAAAAGAAGACAAAGAAAATGAGAATGAAAGTGAAGTTAATAGTCATATGGAAGACAATGATGAAAATGAAAGTGAAGTAGAAACTCACTCAAACTATCAATTTACTGATGAGAATGGAAAAGAGTATCAAATTGAAATAAAGACAAAGACCAAAATGAAAAATGGAAAGAAGGGAGAGAGTGAGCAAGAAATTGAATTTCACGGATATAACTTTTCTTCAGCTCTTAAAGTTCACTTTAGAAATGAAGGAAATGAAAGCAAATTAAAGGTTAATTTGTCAAATGGCGAAGAGAGAGAAGTTAAAGTTTTGCCAGACGTTGCTTCACAGAATGCAATTGATGTTTTTAGAAGTAGAAATATTACTGTTGAATTAAAAGAAGTTGGAGATGGAACTAATAAAGAAGTTGTTTATGAAGCTGATGGAGAAAAGGAAGTAAAATTATTTGGTTTTATTAAAGTTCAAGCTAAACTAAAAGCAAGAGTTGATTCAAACACTGGAGAAGTTAGTGATTTTGAAAAACCTTGGTGGTCATTTTTGGTTACTAGTGAAGACCTGAATGTTTCAGCTTCAAATTAAGTTTTAAATTATTTTTAAAAATATTTTTAATCTTTCTTTTATTATTGTTTTTCATGGGTGCTGGAAAAAATGTTTTATTGGTTTTTGTTTCTTTTTTATTAGTTTTGTCCTTAATCTTTTTAGGAATTTTTTGGAGTTTACACACCTTTCTTTATCCTCAAGTTTATGAAGAAGCATTTTCACAAAGTGGAGCCTATAATTTAGTTAACCTTTCACAAATTGATGGAGGGAGTTTTATTAAAATTCCTGAAAATGGAATTGAACCTATTGTTAACACTTTAATTGAGAATACCTTGTCTTATATGAGGGGGGGAAGTGAAAAATTTAATTTGACCCTTGAAGTAAATAAAGAAAAGTTAAATGATTTCTTTTTAGAGAGCGTTCAAAAATTTAGGCTTTGTGGTCCAGGAGAAGAACCTTTTAATGGAATTGAACCAGTTTGTCGACCAGTCGAATTAAATGTTACAAACTATTTAAACCAAGTTTTAGAAAAGAAAAACTTTACAATTTTACAAGATGAAAAAGTTAACCTTGCTGAAGTATTCGGAATAAATAGGACTCAAACTGCAAAAATAAGGGGATATATTTCAAGCTATAGTCTGGCTCTTTATGGTTTAGCAATTTTTGTTTTAATTTTATCCATTTCAATTTTCTTTATCTCCGAATCAAGAACAAGATGGAGTGGAATTGACTTTGCTTTAGGAGGAATAATTGTGTTCTTAGGGGGAACAATAGTTTTTCCTTTAATTTTCTCAATTATACCAAATGAGATTGGTTTTATTCAATCAATTTCAAAGGAAATTTTGAGTACTCTTTCAGGTAGAATTCAAACTTATTCAATAGTAATTTTTATTGTGGGAATTTTTGCTTTTGTTTGGTCCTTTTTTATTAAAAAAAGAGCTGAAGAAACTCAAAAAGAAGTAAAAATAAAATAAAAAATAAAAAAAGATTTTTCTCAAGATAATTTAATATCTTCTTTGATTAAAATCTCTTCTTGGTGGTCTTCTAGGTCTATCTGATTCTTCCATTGGTTTTGCTTCAGAAACTTTTAAAGGTCTTCCTTCAAAATCTTTCTCATTCATTTCAGAGATGGCTTTTTTAGCAGCTTCTTCATCTTTGAAAGTTACAAATCCAAATCCCTTAGATCTTCTTGAGAACTTGTCCACAATTAAATTTGCTTCTTCAACTTCTCCGAACTCTGAAAATGTTTTTTTCAAAACTTCTTCAGTCACACTAAAAGGTAGGTTTCCTACGTATAACTTCATTGTCTTTTCCTCCCTTGTCCTAACATGATTTAACAAATTTTGTTGGGTTTTTAATGCTTTGTATTTGATTTTTTGCTTGAAAATAAAAAGATTTAAATATTAATAAGATTAATCTTACTTATGGAGATTAATATAACAAAGATGAGTTCAAGGGGGCAAGTTGTAATTCCTTTGGATATGCGTGCTGGAATAAAGGAAGGAGATAAATTGATAGTTATACAAAGAGATGATGAGATAATTTTAAAGAAATCTATTCCTGAAGATGCTCTTCTTTCTGAAAAATCCTTTTCTAAAACATGGCTCAATAAAAAAGAGGATGAAGCATGGAAAGATTTGTAAAAGGAGATATAATTGTTATTGAATTTCCATTTTCTAATCTAAAGGTGTTTAAAAGACGACCAGTAATGATTCTTAAAAATTCAAAAGGAGAAGATTTAATAGTGAATCAGATAACAGGTTCATCATATGAGGATGATTTTGAATTAAAAATAGAAAAGAAGGATTTTAAGAGGGGAAGTTTAAAGAGAGAAAGTTTTATTAGAATAGACAAAATTGCGACTATAGAAAGGTCCCTTATAAAATATAAAATTGGTTCATTGAAAAATGAAAAATTTAATGAAATTTTAGAAAGGGTTATTCTTTTTTTAAAAAATTGAAAATTTTTAAAAGTTATTTTGTAGTTTCTATATTCTTATAAATTGGTAATTTCTTTATTTTTTATGAAAATAAAGGTAAAAAAACAGAATTTGGATGGAATTGTTCGGCTTGAGAGTTCTGGTGAATTAAAAGAAATTATTCTAAACGAGGATTTTTTGAACCCTAAAGATGAATCAATTGCTCTTTGTTTTAAAGGAAAAAACAGTTCTGGAATAATTGAAATTACCCTCAAAGAATTTGAAAATTTAAGTAGGGAAATAGATAAGAAAAAACACCTTTTAGGAAATTTTAAGGTTATGAAATTTGATAAGTAATTATTTCTTTTTATTTAGTAGATATTCCAAATAAATTGCCCCGGTTATTTTTTCAGTAAGAGTGTAATTCTTCTTTCTTTCGTTTATGTTTCCGTTATATTGTTCAATTTTTCTTTCTCTATTTACATCTTGCCAACCAAGTTTGAAAGTTATTTCTGCCATATCAACCACTTCACATTCGGCCTGAGTTAGTAACCTTTCTATTCCTTCATTTTTGAGGTATTCTTTTGTATAGTTCCAAATATAAAGTGACCCTTTTTCAAATGAAAATGGATTTTTTTGTCTCTCTACATTAAAATAGTCTGACAACCTGATTTTTGCTTTTTCACGTAAAAATTTTAATGGACTTGAAGTTGAGGGAAAGTTAGATTTTGTGCTTCTTAATTCTTGAACATAAAATTCTTTTTCTCCTTGGGGGTTTCCAAGTAAAAATGCTTTCAAATCCCCTTCTTTATTATAAAAATTAAATTTATATTGATCAATAAGCCAGTTATTGTTTACAATAGAGCTTTTTGTTTTTTTTACTTCAACATCTCCATAGGGAAATTCTAATTCTTTTATTGTTTCAAATTGTTTTTTTCCAATTGGAAGAACTATTCTTTTTATCCCAAATCCGGCTTTTAGTATTAGACCCATAAATTATTACTATATAATGACTATTTAAACATTGTTTCTATAAACTGGTTATAATTCTTTTAAGAGGGGGATTTTTCAAATTACTAATGATATTCTCTTTTAAAATGCCTTTTTAACTTTTTTGAGAAAGTGTAAATAATTCCAATAATTACAATTATAAAAAATGAGGCCAATGCTAAACTTTCAAAATATTCCCATATCCAACTGAATCCCGCTCCACTTAAGTATCCAACACTCCATGAGACAACTGTCCAAAAAATAGCCATGACTAAATTTAGGGTGAAATATCTTTTGAAGGGAATTTTTCTCTCTCCCAAATAAACATTTATTATGAATTTTGCACCTGTTATGAATTTACAATAAAAGAGTGCAACAACTAGATTGTTTCCAGTTAAGAAATCAATTGCAGAGTTGGTTTTCTTTAAAATTTTCCCTCCGATTTTTGTTTTTTTAAGCTTACTAAAATAAGAACTTGCCCCAATAAAATAGAAGATACAATCTGCAAGGACCAACCCAATGAGGGTAAAAATGATGGGTTCAAGTAAAGGGATTTCACCTTGAGAGTAAAGAAATCCAACCAAAATCATAAAAGAATCTCCAAAGATTCCTCCAAGTAAGGCATAGAGTAACGGGGAAAAGCTTGAGATTACTTCATAATCTAAAATACCCATTATTGATGCAGGAAACTTTAATATAAAAAGGTAGTGTCACCTTAGTGTGGATTATATTTAATAAGAAAACAATTCAAAATTCTATTTAGTATCTTCTAAATCTTTTTTAAAGAATTTTTCACTTATTTTGAAAATTGAGTAGGTAATAAATGGAGCTGCAAAAACATCAATAGAATAATGGGACTTTGAGACTAAAACAACTATTCCAGAAATAATTGTGGCAATTAGACAAAAAATTCTTATTTTTTTATTTTCCCAAAATACCAATGCAGCCATAAAGGGTAAAGCTACATGTCCTGAAAAGAAAAGATCATTTCCCCCATAGGGAATAATTTTAAAAAAACTATATTGAGTTGCAACTGCTACTTTTTCTGGATAGAATTTAAGGTGGGTAAGTGGAATAAAAAGTGCTCTCACAACATACATTAATCCCACTGATTTTGTTAAAAAAGGAAGGAATTTTGGTTTTAAAATTCCAAAAGCTAAAATAGAGAGGGCAATAAAGAAAGTTCCGTATGCTCTAAACCAAAGAAGATTAATTGTGGGAATGTTGTCTAAGATAAGGTCAGTTACTGAATTTCCAACTACAAAATCTGAATACCAAATTGTAATTGAGCTTATTATTCCCCCCAGAATTAATAAAAAGATTCCAAATAAAAGAGACTTCTTGTAATTTTTATTTTTAAATAAAACTTTATATTCAGATAAAACCCTTTTATTTTTTGTATTTTTTTTCATTTTATTCTTTTTATTCAAATTTTATTTTTCTATTAAATTCTTTACTTTCATCAATTTTTCTCATTTTTTTGTACCACCCGTGATATGGCTTAACTAAAATGAAGGATAAAATTACTAGAAGGGTAATGGTTCCCATAAGAAAAAGATAATCCATAAAAAATTGAAAGTTATTTAATAATTTTGAGAAGATATAAGAAAGTACAAAGAGTAAACCAAAACCTAAAAAATAACTTTGAGGTATTCCAAAAAACCATTTTGTTCTTCCATGCCACCAGATTTCCTTTTTACCAAATTTTCTTATTCCATAGTTGGGATTAAATTCAAACCACAAAAAACCCTCTATTAAAATTAAAATTAAAAAATTAAGGAGTATTTTTAGTTCGTTTTGAATTGTCCAAGAGAGATTAAAGAAAAACCCTGAATGAAATAGGAAAAAAATAAATAAAAGTACAAATAAATGGTATCTTGTAAGGGGTTTATTATAAGAAATTTTATAAAACAATTTTGAAAAACCAGACTTTCTATACCATGTTGGAATGTTTTTTGCCCATCCATTTTTCCCTTCAATTTCAATTTCAAGAAATGCAAAAATTAGGGAAATTAGAAAAAGGAAAATTGCGGAAAATATTATTTGCATTTTATTATCATGTTTTTTATAGTTATAAACTTTTTTTAATAACATTAATAAAGAATTTTGTTGTCCCTTTGTCAAGATGGTGAATTTAAATTCCTTTAGTAGTGTTCTTGATTTCTTGAAAGGACACGGGTATTTTTTGATTTTTCTAATTATGGTTCTTGGAGGGTCTGCGGTCACAACTGTTGCTGCTTTTGCAGCTTCATTAGGATATTTTAATATTTTTCTTATTGCAATTTTATCTTTTTTTGCAGAACTTTCTGAAGGAGCCATATTTTATACTCTGGGTTATTTTGGAAGAAGAAAACTGATTGGAAAAAATGGAAGTTTTTTTGGAATTAAAGTAAAAGCACTCTATAAACTTGAAACTCATTTTCAAAAGCATTTTGGAAAAACATTCTTTTTCATAAAAATGACTCCTTTCCTTTCTATCCCTGGGTTAACTTTGGCAGGAGTAAGTCACGTTCCGCTTAAAAAATATGTCTCTTGGACTTTTTTGATAGTTTCATTTAAAGCAATCTTTTTTAGTGCATTAGGGTTTTTCTTAGGGTTTATTGCAAATCAATTTTTGAAAGATAAACCTTTAGCATTTTCACTTTTTATTTTAATTTTGACTATGCTTATTTTTTCTTGGTTAGGAAAACATTTTATGGAAAAAATGTTAAAAAAAGAATTGTCTCTTGGTCAAGTGGAATTGTTTAGTTTTAAATTTTATAACTTTTTTTCAAATAAAATTGCTTTTATCATTAGGATTAAAAGACCTGAAAGGCACGAGGCGAAGCACTCGTGAGTTTTTTACGAAGTAAAAAATTTCCCCTGAATGAAATGAAGAGCGTAGCGAAGTGCAACGTAGCGGAGTTTTAATCTGCTGTTCAACTCTCCCGAAAACTTGGAGCAACGAGGAATAACTGCAAGTGGTTTTTGCGAAGCAAAAAATTCCGAAGAGTAAGTGCAGATTTGTGGAGGGTGGGACTCTAGTAAATCCCAATAAATAAAGAGGGTTTGCCTTAGTGCTTCGCACAATTAGTCGCTTTCAGCGAGGTAAAAACAGAAAAATACTTCTTTTATCGGACCGAGAAAAACACCAACGAAATTAAAATTTCGTCCAACAAACGATAAAAGATTTCACTTCGTTACATCCAAATATTTTTCAGTTTTTTATTTTTGAGATGGGGCGTCCTTCGGACAATTTGTCGGCTTACGCAGAGATTTTATATACTGCAGAGTAACCTCTGTCTTCTGAACATTCCCAGATTTTTTCTGAATTTTTTTCCAAATCTTCTTTTATTATTTCAAATTCTCCTTCGGGTTTAATAATATAATCTCCAAAAAGAACATAAACCTCTTTATCCGAATAATAATCTTTTGTCCAACTATTCAAAAGTTCATAACTCCAAGGATTAGGATAAAATTTTGTTTCTAATTTTGTGTAATAATAAACAACCGTTGATTCGTCGGTAATTACCACAGAATTTTTATCAACATTTTCTAAAAACCTATTTCCATCTAAAAAACATTTATTAGTATCTGTGTAAGAATTATTGTAAGTCGTATAAAATTGGGATGAAAGAGAAAATAAACTTATTAGTATGATTCCGATTAAAACTATATTCTTGTATCTTTTAATTTTGTCTATAAAATATCCTGAAATTAAAGCAATTGTTGGAACAATTGCTAAAATAAATCTATCTTCTTTATGGGGCATATAAATTGCCATTCCTAAAAAGAAAGCAAACCAGATTAATAATAGGTATATCTCTTTTTTGAAAAAATCTTTTTTGTATAGAATATAAATTAAAGCAATTAAAAAAATAAATCCTATTATTGAAAACATTTGCCACCAATATTCAAAAAAGAAAGTCCAAGATTGTAATCCTCCCCAATACCCCGATGCTTTTGCTCCATGAATAAAAGCCCCAATTGGATTATTATACTCAAAAATTCCGTAAATAAACCATGGAATTAAAGTTCCAAAAAATGCTAAAACTGAATACCACAAATATTTATCTTTTAAAAATTTAATAGATTTATCTCTTACTAAAAAGTAAATAAGAAAAATCGGCATAATCCATAATGCAGTATATCTTGATAAAAGAGCCAAAGCCAAGAAAACCCCAAACAAAACTTTATATTTTTTATTGTTCTCTTCGTAACCTTTCCAAAAAATAAGGAAAGTAAGTAATACAAAAAAAGTAAATAAAACTCCTGTTAAAATCTTTGCACTATAAATAACATGTAACGGAATTAATAAAAATAAAATTGCTGAATAAAGTCCAACTTTTTCATTAAATAACTTTTTCCCTAAAAGATAAACCAAACAAACGGACAAAGCCCCAACAAAAGCAATAAAGAATATAATTAAGAAATCTAAATTAAAAAAATAAAGAGGCATTAAAAGATAAGGTAATAATGGCGCCCTAAACCCCATTTTTGGCCAAGCATAAAAACTATCTCCTCCTGAAGGAATAAAATCACTCCAACCATTATTGGCAACAGAATAATCTAAAGGATTATTGCTTAAATAATAACCTAAATTTGCATAAACTGTTTCGTCCCATATTTTTACAGGAGTAGAAAAAACAAAGATTATTCTAACTAAAAGAGCAATTACAAAAATCGCAATTAACCATTTATGTTTTTTTATTATTTGCTGAAAGTCCATATTTTGTTACCCAAGAAATTTATTATTAAAGCAATCCCAATTGCTAAAATTTGAGAGATTATGTAATAAATTCCAAAAATTTCTGTGAAAAGGTAAAGAAAAAATAAATTTACCAAAAGAGCAGAAACACTAACTAAACCAAATTGCAAATATTTTTTTCCAATTCCTAACTTTACATTTTCTTTAAATGTCCAAATTTTATTTAATATAAAATTACCAGACATAGCGACGATGAAAGAGAAAATCGCAGAAATCAAATAATAAACTCCTACTTTTTCAGTCAATAAAAATAATATTATGATATTGATTAAAGTTCCAATTCCCCCAACAACTCCAAATTTAATAAATTCTTTAATCACATTTTTCTTATGTGGCAAATATCCTGCTAAATTTTGAAGATAATAAAAAATCTCTTTTGTTCCCGCTTTACTTTTCCCTTCAATACGATTAATAAAAGTTATTGGAATTTCTTTTATATTTTGATATTTTCCTTTTATAATTATTTCCAATAAAATCTTAAATCCTTTTGGGTTTAAATCAATATTTTTTATAACTTCTCTCTTAATCATAAAAAAACCAGTCATAGGGTCTTTAACTTTTGTATAAACTCTTGATAAAAGAGTCGCTGTTTTAGACATTAATTTTCTTTTCAAATTCCAACCCTCAATTTTTCCACCTTTAATATATCTGCTCCCAATTGTAAAATCTGCTTCATTTTTTTCTATCGCCCAAAAAAGTTCTTTTATCTTCTCGGGCGGATGGCTCAAATCTGCATCCATAACTCCCAAAACTTCGCCATCTGCAATTTTCCAACCATCTAAAACTGCTGAAGAAAGCCCAAGTTTTCCGCTCCTATGAATAACTTTAAGATTTTTTTGTTTCTTTTTCAAATCTTCCAAAATTTTTCCTGTGCCATCTGGAGAATTGTCATCAACTATAATTATTTCACCATTAATCTTATTTTCCTTAAAGTTTAGCCAGAAATCCGTCTGTTTTAACGGACGGATGAATGGCGTTTGATAAAAAACATTTTTCTATTTTGATTTACTAAAAAAAGAGTAGCCGTGATTGTCGGCTACTTGAACATTC